>OIEX01000017.1_pt1 | contig 176210 bp, 156 predicted proteins | sample 1581911 | NCBI WGS metagenome assembly OIEX01 (sample SAMN07977761, study PRJEB24534) | human gut metagenome | reverse complement strand
TATTTGGCAACAAATACCTTTAGAATTATAAATGAACCTATATTCAGTGCGTGGTTAAATGGGCATATAGATGATAATTCTAGAGCTACTGTGCTTTCTATAAATGGACAAATGAATTCCTTAGGTCAAATTTTAGGTGGACCGATTATAGGAATCATAGCTACAAATATTTCAGTAAGTATTGGTATAGTATGTACTTCATTATTAGTAGCACCAGTATTAGTGTTATATATTATTTCTATGATAATGGATAAAAAAATATCATGAATATAAGGGATTAAAAATGAAGATAATTTGATTGAACAATACAAGAAGGTTCGTAAATTTTTTGTAGAAATCTTCAAAAACACTTTTAAATTACAATATTAGAATTAGGTTAATTACTGTATTAAAAGATAAATTAAATATATATTATTAACTTAGAAAAACAAACTTTTACTTGTATTTATGTATACAAGTAAAAGTTTTTTACTTTCTTAGAAGGGAGAAATTTATAATGAAAAAGGTTTATTTAAAAAATCAATTAAAAGGATATCCTATAGAAGTAATCAGTAATGTTTTAGACGTCATTAATGTATTAGGTGAAAATTATGGAGCTAATAGAGATATAGAGAAAGATTTAGGAGGATATATAGTTATAGCAGAAAATATCGTTGTTATCGAAATGTTAAAGAAAGATAAGTTACAAGGTTTAATACCAGAATATACTGATATTATTGAATGTAAGGAAGGAGTTAATTGGACTTCTTCCTTATTTTTGCTTTCAAGTGATTATGCAATTGTAGTAGTAACAACAGAAGAACTTTCTAAGTTCCTATTAGAATAAATGGAGGTTAATTTAATGTGAGTAAGAATATAAAAGAGGATAAGATAATCAAGGAAACTAAGTATTGTAAGATAATAAATCAAGGAAAAGTTGGAGATGATGAATATACATATACAATAGAAAAGATATATATCAAGGAACTAAAAAGGAATGAAATAAGATTCTGTGTATATAAATCTACTAGAAGAGGTGATGAGACTTATATTCCAAGAAGTCTTGATGTAACTGAATTAGAGTTAATGGAGTTAATAAAGAAGTCCATTAAAGAGAAAGTATTTTCAGATGAATTCATAGAAATGTTGAAGCAAGAATTAAAATAGCTACTTAATTACAAGAAAAGTAATTAGGTAGCTTTAATTATTTTTAGGAGGATTAAGATGTTTAAGAAAGAGAGCAGATATATAACAAGAGGAGCTAATGAAAAGTTAGATTTAAGATTACAACTTATACTTTGGAGTATGATTGATAAGTTGAATGAAGAGGGAAAGGAATTAGACTACTTACAAGTTTTCAAAGTAAGAAAATGTAAAGAAGGAATTGTAATTGAACATAGTCAAGAAGTTCCAGAGTATAAAGAAAAGTATGTTATAGATTTAGAAAATATAGAGGTTAATGGAAACATAAAAGTTTTCGTAATAGATGATAATGAATACTCAACTATGATGTTAGCAGAAGAATATTAGGAGGTAATAAGATGAAAGAACTAAGTAAAGAAAAGTCTTTTGAGTATAGTTCTAAGGAACTACTTGGAGTAATGCGTTTTGATTTCTATGATGGAGGGCTTGCTAATCAATGGAATCCTAGAGATTTAATAATTGAATTAAATGATAAAAAGGAAATAGATTTAAAGAAGCTACAACAAGAACTTAACTACATTCAATTTGATTTAATAAAGAGTTTTGATACTGTAGTAAGGTTCTGTAATGGTAGAGGATATGATAATGAAACATTAGTCTACATAGATTTAGAAGTTGCTAAGTATGTAATCAAATTAGTTCCTGTAAGAGATAGTTACTCATATATTTATACATATTTAAAGGAGGTGAAATAGATGGATATTATAACTGTAATAAAAGTAGTTGGTACTATATTAACAGTTGTTGCTACTTCAATAGAAGCAGTAAATAATAAGTAAAAATATAAGATAAGTTAAAAAAGCTATATGATGATAGAGAGAAATTGAGCAAAAAGCAACAAAAACATATCAGAAAACAGAGATTTTTTAGATAGTGAAGAAAAGTAGCCATTAGATTAAAAAAGCTCAAAAAAGAGCTAAATAAGTTGCTTTTAAATTGAATAAGTAGATAATAGAAAAGTTTTAGGTCACTAATTTTACTTAAAAATAAAAAAATGAAAAAGATAAAACATATAAATAATGGAACTTGGAAAGAGGGAACTCGGAACTCTAAAGGAGTGACGGGGGGATAGGGGGGCTAAAGCCTTAATAAAAAAATAAATAAAAATAAAAAAATATAATCAGAATAGAGAGAAAAAAAGAATAAAAAATAAATAATAAATATATACAATTAATAATAATTAAATTATATATAATACCAATAAATAAAATTAAAAGAGTTAATGTTTCTATATTTTAGGAGCATTAACTTTTTTTATATTAAATTTAAAATTAATTTTCAGTAAGTTTTTAATGATTTTTTCAATGAATTATTCGCATGAATAATCATTTTAAAGTAGCTATTATTTTTTATGGGAGGTGAAGTTAATATATGGATATTCAAAAAGAGCATTTTAATGGAGTGTATTCTACTATTTTTGAACATATGGGTGAAAAAGTTACAAGAGAAATACATAGTGTATTTGGAGGTCAACAATTTAATTTTCCTAAGAAATTATACTCTAAAGAATATGTAATTAAATATTTACAAGAGAATTACAATGGTAAAAATGTAAGAAAATTAGCTAAAGAATTAGATTATTCAGAGAGATGGGTTCAATCAATAATAAATAGAAATAATATTAAATTTAGATAAAAATATTTAAAGATTGATAAATTTCGACAAAAAATAAAATTAAAATATAGTAATATTGTATTAAATGAAATTGCTGGAATGAGGGAGGTAGTTTAATGAATGTTTTTGATGCTGGAGGATTAACAGCGTTAATTGCACTTATATTTACATTAATATTAGGAACAGGGTTTTTTATTCTAATTAATAATATTTTTGAGATATGGTATTTAGGATTTGGAGCAATGGTTGGTGAGTGGCTTCTATGTTGTGCTGTAGGTGCTTTCATAGTTAATTGGATGAGTGGATTAATTGGAGGAATATTTACAGTATTATGGATTTTGATAAAACTAGCTATAGTTATAGCAGTTTTATTTCTAATAGGTTCTTTTATTTATTCTAAAATTAAAGGGGAGAAATAATTTAATAAAGGGGGAGATAAGTATATGAATAAGAAAAATAAGTCTATAATAATAGGATTAGTTGTTCTTATACTGTTATTTATAGTAGGAATTATAGGTAAAAGAATCAATGAAGAAAATGCAGTAATAAAGAAAGCCGAAGTAGCTATTAATAATGGTGATTATGATAATGCAAGGGATATATTATATACTGTTGTTGATGGAAATAATAAAAAAATAGATAAATTATGGAATGTGGTTGTTAGTTACCAAAAGGCTCAAAGTTCAGGAGTAGATTCTGGATTGAAATATCTTAATGAAATTGATAGCAGTTATAAAAAATATGATAGATTAAAAGATGATGTAGAAAATCTAAAAAAAGAATTGTTAAATGTTAAAAAAATAAGAAAAGAATTTTTAGTAAAAATAGAAGAGGTTAAAAGCTTAATTGAAAAAGGAGAATATGAACAAGCAGAAGAATTAAGTAAAGAAACATCAGAATGGCAATATATAGAACAAGCAGATATAAATACTATGTATGACTTACACGTAAAAGCTAGTGAATTGTTATCTAATCAAAGAAAAGATAATTATGCTAAAGAAGAGGCTGAAAGAAAAGAAAAAGAAGCTTTAGAAAAAGAGAAACAAAATAAGTTGAAGATTGAAACAGACGAGAATAACTTTTCAAAAACAGTAGCACAAGAAATGTTAGATAAAATGAATGCTGATAATGGAAATACACGTAATTTCTATGAGCTATCATCAGATTTAAATATAGATGAAACTGGTAAAAAGTATTTTGATGTTGTAGCTAAAGATAAGGATTGGATAAAGTTTGATGATAATACAATATTAGCGAAATATAGATTGTATTCTAATGGAGAGTTAGTAGAAATACAACAATAAAAAAAAAAGAGGGTTGAACCTCTTTTTTTTTTACAAAAATGAGAAATATCAAGTAAAACTGCGAAATTAAAAGTTGGAAGAGAATTTCCAATAGTATATTTAAGGATTATTTTAAATAATAAATACAAAAAAGTAATAAATTAGGAGGTTTTTAAGCGAGGAAGTCTAGGAGGAAAAAAGATAAAAAATTTTAAGCCTAGACTTCCTAGACAGGATAAAAATTTAAAAAAAGTAAATTAAAGTTAAAAAATAAAATTCATAATTTATTGGAAATAGCTGAAAATGGCTTGAAATAGCCAAAAATGATTTTGGCGTTTTTGGTTTGTTTAGTGTATCATAACAAACGTAGAAGCGATTCATTACCTTACTTAATAAAAATAAGTGAGGAGAAAATGTATGTTAGAAGATGAAAAAATCATAGAGTGTGAAGAAATGGGAATAGAGTTTTCAAAGAAAACTGGAAAGGTAAAATCCTTCAATCCTAATAAATTTGCCACTTTTACAGCTAAAAAATTACAAATTATCTATAATAAAGATTCATTTTATGTATATAACGATGGTATATGGAATAAGATTTCTGATATGTACTTATTTCAGAAATTAAGAGGTAAGCTACAAACTTATTCGGATAATATATGGTCTTTGAAAAATGAAAAGGAATACATAGGAGCTTTAAAAAGAATAGTATTTTTTGAAGAGGAACTTAACTCTAACAAAAGATATATAAATCTTAGAAATGGTATGTTTGATTTAAACACATATAGCTTAATGGAACATAGACCTGAGTTCTACAGTAGTATTAGAATACCTGTTGATTACAATGAAGAAGCTGAATGTCCTAATTTCATTAGATTTCTTAATCAATGTTTTAATGGTGATGAAGAAGCTATAAATCTTGCACAAGAATGGGTTGGGTATATTTTAACAGCAGAAACAAGAGCACAAAAAGCACTAATCTTATACGGTCTAGGAAAAAATGGTAAAGGAATTTTCATTGATATCATTAGTGAACTTATTGGTCAAGAAAATATTTCAAGTATACCAATGAATGAACTTAGTAGACCATTTTCTAGAGTATGTATATATGGAAAGTTAGCTAACATTAGCAACGAGAACGAGTTTAATGGGGCTTCTCTTAATACTCAATATTTTAAGGCTATAGTTGGTGAAGACATAATAACTGCTGAACAGAAAAATCAACCTGTAATTCAGTTTAAGCCTACTGCTAGAATGGTATTTTCAACAAATAATCTACCTCATACAAATGATGGAGGTTATGCGTTTATGAGAAGATTATGTATGCTTCATTTCAAAAATGTAGTTAAAGAAGAAGATAGAGATTTCTATTTAAGAGAAAAACTAAAAGAAGAACTTAATGGAATATTTAATTGGGCTTTAGTAGGTCTAAGGAGATTAAAAGAAAATAATTTTAGATTTTCTGAATGTAACAGTTCCAATAAATTACTTAAACAGTATGAAATGGAACTTAATCCGATGATACTATTCTTTGAGCAATGCGTTGAAAAAGAACATAGTGACCATAGAGAAGATAATAGAATAATCTACAATACATACAAAAGCTGGGCTAGAGCTAATGGAATGGAAGGACAAGCTAAAATAAGTGTTCAAAAGTTCTGGAGGAAATTTGATGCTTATGCTAAGTCATTAGGATATGAATGTGAAAGTAAGAAATCAAATTCATTTAGATACCATACTGGAGTAAAAATAGTTGGATGTTTTAGGATTTCATTAGATGATTCTAGAATATTTGGACAACTAGGTGGCTAATTGGTGGCTAAGATAAAATGCTGAAATTTAGATGTACCAACAACTAGGGCTAAAGGACTAAGAAAATTCATGAAATATCAAAAAGAAGATGTTTCATGAATAATAAACTGAAAGAAGGTGGTAACATATGCGTCCATACGTCCTAGACTACATAAATCAATAGAATAGACTTGAGACTAAGAGACTGAGAAAAGGACTGAGTGAGTCCTAAAAGTGAGGTAATGAATAAATCAAGTAATAAGCAAAAGGAGATTAAAAAATGGCAGTAGTAAAAAGATGGTCAAAACCGAAGGTTAAATATGAAAATATGAGAGAAGAATATGAAAACAAAGAAACAATAGAAGAAACAGTAGAAGAAATTGAAGAAGTAACCCAAGAACAACAGTACAATTTAGAAAACTTTAAGGCTTCTAAGTCTAAACAGAAAAGTGTAATAAAAATCAATCAAGGAGTAGCTACTATAATAAATACTGAAAAAAGTGGTAAAAGGATTGTCTTTTCAAATAATGTCATGGAGGAGTTAGGTAATCCACCTAAAATACTAATTTCATGTTCAGATAATGCAATTGCTGTAGGAGAAAGATTACCAGACAATCAAAACTTTTTAAGTATAAAATACTCTAAAACAAAAGGGACTATATATTCTGCTGGTATAGTAAATGAGCTAACCGAAATGTATCAATTAGATTTTAGCAACAGAACTTCAATTACATTTTCAGAAGTTAATTATACTACATACGAAAATTATAAAGTAGCGATAATAACTATAGATTAAGTGGAAGGTAATAACATATGAATGAATTAACAATAGACGATATAGTTGAAGCAATAACAGAGATACTAAGCCTATACATAATAGCTTCAAAAATAGATGGGGTAGAAGAAAATTAGAAAATCTACTAATCATTGAACTTATATAGTTCGGTGCTTAGTGAAATTAAATGATTTAGGAGGAGTACATAATGGAGAGCAATAGAAAAATAGAAAAGATAAGATTAGAAGATTCAATAATTCAAATATGTGAGAATAGGACAAGCATAAAAGAACAAGAAGAAATAATGAATAGTGAATGGTTCATAAATTGGATTAAAGAAAATAATCAATAAAAAATAATCAATAAGTAAGCAGAAAATAGAAAAATAAAAGGAGAGATAAATATGGCAATCATAAAGAAAGATGGAGTAAGTGTAAAAATAGAAGAAGGATATAAGAAATGTAAAATAGTAAGCTGTGAATTTAATGACAAAAAGATTGTTAAGGGTAAAGTTTTTGAGCAAGGATATATAACTTTTGAAATAGAGAATGGAACATCAATAAAACAATACATGCTTATAGCCCCTTGGACTACATACTTATTTTATAAATTAATTAAAGCTATTAAAGGAAGTGATTTTAATGTATATGATGAGTATGAAAAATTTAATATGAATGAATTAATAGGTGCTGAAGTTGTAATAGAATTAAAAATTGAAATTAAAAATGGTGGAGAATATATGAATGTTACTAATGTTTATAATATCGAAGATGGTGAAATTATTATAGAACATGACAGAAAGTTAAAAGAAGAGAGATATTCAGAAATGGAGAAAAACAACATGATGAGCATGGAGTACATAAATAACAAGGTAGATTTGCTTTAATCAGAATAGAGCTTTAAAAATTAATAAAGATTTAGAAGTTATCCTATAGTGGGTAACTTCTAAATAATCTAATTCTTAAATGATATAAAAATAAAAGTTAAGTATATATTATAAATTTGATTAGAGATTAGGAGGAGTTCTATGGGATTTAAGAAATTGGTTAATGATATAAAAGTTGAGAAAAGAAGGAAATTAATTGCCATATATTGCCGGGTGAGTACTGAAGAACAATCTGAGAACGGTTACAGTATAGATGAACAAGAAAGATTACTAGAAGAATGGTGTAAGAAGATGGGATATGTAATCTATAAATGCTATTCTGATAGAGGAATAAGTGGAAAAAACATAAAAGATAGACCAGCATTAAAAGAACTTTTAAGTGATGCTAAAGCAGGAAAGTTCGATATGGTTATATCTTGGAAGATAAACCGTGTAAGTAGAAAGTTAGAAGATGTTTTAAAGATTGTAAATCTATTAGAGAAAAACAATATAACATTCAAATCTTATTCAGAACCTTTTGAAACAGATACACCAGCAGGAAGAATGCAATTTCAAATGATGGCTTTAATAGGAGAGTTTGAAAGGGGGACTATTGCACAGAATGTTAAGATGGGGATGATTGCAAAGGCAAAATCTGGAAATTGGTGCGGTGGACGAGTCTTAGGATATGACTTAGTACCTAATAATTCACCAGAAGAAGAAAAAAAGGGAAAAAATAAACTAAAAATAAATGAAAAAGAAGCTGAAATAGTAAGGTTTATTTTTAATGAATATAGCAAAGGAAAAGGATATAAAGCTATAACTAATCAAATAAATAAGTTAGGATATAAAACTAAGAAAGGAAATGATTTTTCAGTAGGAAGTATAAGAGATATACTAACTAATCCAGTATACATAGGAGAAATAAGATATAATGTAAGACAAAATTGGAGTGAAAAAAGAAGAAGAAATATAAATCCTAATCCAATAAGAGTTAAAGGAAAGCATGAAGCTATTATAGATAGAGAGCTATGGGATAAAGTTCAATTAATTTTAGAAAGCAAGAAAGGAAAGCCTTCAAGAATATATGATGGAGAATATCCATTAACAGGGATATTAAGATGTCCTAAGTGTGGAGCTGGCATGGTGATTTCTAGGACAACCAATACATTAGCAGATGGTAGTAAAAAGAGAATAGCTTATTACTGTTGTGGTAATTGGAAGAATAAAGGAACTTCAGTATGTAATAGTAATACAATAAGAGTAGATAAAGCTAATGAATATGTGTTTAAAAAGATTGAAGAATTAGTATCTAATGAAGCAATGATTAAAGCAGTTGTTAAAAATATTAATAAGGAAAGAAAAGATAAAGTTAAACCAGCTAAAAGATTGTTAGGTGACATAGATAAAGAGCTAGAAAAACTGGACAAAAGAAAACGAAAAATCTTTGAAGCATATGAGGATGACATTTTAACTAAAGAGGAGTTTCAAACTAGAAAGAATGAACTAAATGAGAAAATCAGAATTTTAGAAGAAGAAAAGAAGCCGTTACTAAACACAATTTCTGAGGAGGTAAGTGAAGAGATACCATATGAGTTCATTAAAGATATACTTATGAATTTCAGTAAGATATTAAATAGTAGTGTAAGTAGAGAGCAACAGAAAAAGTTACTACATATGATAATATCTGAAATAACGATGAATGAATCAAGAGAAATAGAATCAATAAAACTTAATATAAATGATAAGCTAGTTGAATATCTAGTAAAAGAAGGAGGAGTACCTATTAAAGGTATTCCTTCTTCTTTTATGTTAATAAATGTTGGATTGAAGGTATTGAATTTAGATGTTGTTATATAGATTATTATTCAATTAGCATTAATATAGTATAATTATATTAATACTAATTATTTTGAGGAGTGTATTGTAGAATGAAAGATGAGATGATTGAATTTTTGATAGAATCAGGTTCAGAGATAACTGGAGCAACTACTGGTGCAGTCATTGGCGGAGTTGTTGCTGGACCAGCAGGAGCTATGCTTGGGATAGCAGGAGGAAAAGCTGTAGAAAAAGTATTTTCAAAGCTAGGTTCAGAAATAAAGAATAGGGTATTATCAAAAAGAGAGAATAATAAAATAGGAGCAACAGCTACATATGCGTTAGAGAAAATAGATGAAAATATAAAAAGTGGTAAGAAGTTAAGAGATGATGGATTTTTTGAGAATGATGATACTAATAGGTCAACAGCTGATGAAATTGTAGAGGGTATAATGTTTTCAGCTCAAAGAGAACATGAAGAAAAAAAGCTAAAGTATTATGGTAATTTAGTAGCTAATATTGCATTTGATAAAACTATAAGTAGGGAACAAGCTAATCAATTAATTAATATATCAAAGAGGTTAACTTATAGACAAATAAAATTAATAAATTTATTTGCTATAAATCAGCAGTTACCAATTCAGATATTAAGAAAAGAAGACTATACGAATGGTGGAGTAAGTGGATGTACTTTGATATCTGTATTACAGGATACACTTGAATTGTATAATATTGGGCTAGTTGGTGGAAATGGTAGTGTTATTTTAGAAATGCCATATATAGCGCCAGCTGATATTAGAGTTCAAGGTATGGGAGCTATGTTATATAATTTAATGGAGTTATCAAAGATGCCGTATACAGAATTAGAAGATTTAATAGAGGTACTAAAATAGAAAAAAAACCTCACTTAATACTGATACGGAGAACCTTATCACAAATAATGGATATTTTTACTTTAAATAGATTAAAATGAATTAAGAGAAATAGACTAAATAAAACTTAATATAAATGATAAACTAGTTGAATATCTAGTAAAATAAGGATTAGTACCTATTAAGGGTATTCCTTTTTCTTTTATGTTAAGAAATATTCGATTAAAGGTGTTGAATTTAGATATAGTTATATAGAAAAAAATGTATTAATTTTAAATAATTAAAAAAAATAAATATAAAAGGTTGTAAATAGTTAAGTACTATGTTATACTAAAATAGTAGCAGAGTAGCTAACAAAAAAAGTTTCATTTAGATAAATAGTTCTCAAAATTAGAGATTATATATCCATTTAGAATCTTTAATTTTAGGAGGAATGTTTATGTCAGATAAAACATTAAAATGCAGAGATTGCGGAAGTGAATTCATATTTTCAGTAGGAGAGCAAGAATTCTACAAAGAAAAAGGATTTGAAAATGAGCCAACAAGATGTATATCTTGTAGAAGAGCTAAAAAAGAGCAAAATAGAAGATAATTTTAGATTGTTATAGGTTGTGGTTTAAACTACAACCTTTTTTATGTAAAAAAATATTATAAAAATCTCACTTAATACTGATACGGAGAAACGTACCATAAATAGAATTAAAAAAAGCCTGTTTTTATTTAAAACAGGCTTTTTTTAATATAAAGTTTTTAACTATCTACCATAGTTCCACCATTTACATGAAGAACTTGTCCTGTTACGTAGGAGGAATCATCAGATGCTAAGTAGACATATGCTGGTGCAAGTTCAAAAGGTTGACCAGCACGTTTCATTGGGACATCAGAGCCAAAATTAGCTACTTCTTCCTCTGAAAAACTTGATACTATAAGAGGAGTCCAAATAGGACCTGGAGCTACTGCATTAACTCTTATTCCATGTTTAGCAAGTGATTGTGAAAGTGATCTTGTAAATGTAACTACAGCACCTTTTGTTGAGGAGTAATCTATAAGATTTTCCTTGCCTTGGTAAGCAGTCACAGAGGTAGTGTTTACTATTGTACTTCCTCTTTTCATGTATTTTAAAGCTTCTTGTGTAAGATAGAACATTGAGAAAATATTTATTTTAAATGTTAATTCAAGTTGCTCTTGCGAAATACAGTTTATATTATTTTGAGGGAATTGAACTCCAGCATTATTTATTAAAACATCTATCCCACCTAAAGTTTCTACTGTAAATCTAACTAATTTTTCACAGAAGTTTTTATTAGAGATATCACCAGGAACTAAGTAGCATTTTCCACCATATTTTTCTACATATTTCTTTGTGGTTTCAGCATCATCATTTTCGTAAAGATAAGAGATTACAATATTTGCTCCTTCTTTTGCAAAGGCTATAGAAACTGCTCTACCAATTCCACTATCACCACCGGTAATAAGAACTGATTTTCCTTTTAATTTTCCACTTCCCTTATAATCAGGATTATCAAATATAGGACTAGGAACCATTATTGATTCTATTCCAGGTTGAACTGATTGATGTTGAGGTGGGAATTTCTTTGGTAACTTTTCAAAGTTTATACTATTATCACAATATTGATTCATTATATACTCCTTAGATATTTATAATACTAGTTATTTTATGAAGAGATAATTATATTTGTGATTTTAAAAATAAAATTTCAACTTTTTCATAATTAAAATCAAGAAATTTATTATAAAGATTATTATAATTTAAGTTTTACAATAGAAGTAATCCAGTAGATTTGATTAGATATGCTCAAAATTAGTATTAATTATAGAAGGTGGTCTTTTTTTAAATACACTATATTTATTAAAATAATATTTTTATTATTTTGTAAATTTTTATAATTTTATATTTATATATTAATTAAAATTTTATAAATATTAAAAATAATTTAGGAATAATTAACATTAAAGTAATTGAATAGTAAACAGGGGTGGTGATAAAATTAATAAAAAATAAGTAAATGGAGGGGTTTTTTTATGAAAAAAAAGCTTATAATGGCGCTGATAGTTGCATTATCAGCTCAGGGGATGGAAACTGTATATGCACAAGATATAGTTGATACAGTTGAAAATAGAATAGAAGTTCAAGAGGCAAACTATGCTTCATTAAAGGTTATAACTGAAGGAAAAGGATCAGTATCAATAAATGGACAAACTTTAACTGGCGGAGATGTATTAGTAAAAACTGGTGAAGCAGTAAGAGTAAAAGTAAATCCAGCAGAGGGATACAAAGTAGACAAAGTAGAAGTTAATGGAATTGTCTTAACAAAAGACAATGCAGCATCAGCAGTAGAAAGCTTAGCTAAGAATGGATATTTTGACTATACATTCTGGGGAGATCAAGCAAACTCAATAAAAGTAACATTTTCTAAGGTTGAAAACTCTGATAATCCTACAGAAGATCAAAAGCCAGGAGATGAACAAAAACCGGGAGATGAGCAAAAGCCAGGTGAAGATCAAAAGCCAGGAGATGAACAAAAACCAGGCGAAGAGCAAAAACCAGGTGAAGAGCAAAAACCAGGTGAAGAGCAAAAACCAGGTGAAGAGCAAAAACCAGGTGAAGAGCAAAAACCGGGTGAAGAGCAAAAACCAGGTGATGAACAAAAACCAAGTGAAGAACAAAAGCCAGGAGATGAGGAAATAAAAGAAGAACTGCCTCAAACAGGTGCACCTGTTAATGCAGCTTCTATGGGCATGCTAGGACTAACATCTTTACTTGGAGGATTATTCCTAAAGAAAAAGAGATAAGATAATTATTATTACATTAATGTAAGGAAGAAGTTAATTTAGCTTCTTCCTTATTTTTATTTAAATATATTAGTAAGTGATTATCAATTTTTTATAGCTTTATTACATATAATTGTAAACCATATCAAAGCTATACTTAAAAGAACATGTGAAAGACCAGATATATGATTTAAACCTACAAAATCATGACCTAATACTTGAAATGTTCCCCTAATAGTAAATGTAACTACTAAGTATATTAATGAAATATTATAAAAAATACACCATTTTTTAAAATTTTTATTTTGGGATAACTTAAAGTTCTTCTCTAAAAGTAAAACTAAAATAAAAAATATAAATCCAAAAGTTAAGATATGAGTATGAATAATTGATAGTGATGTTTTTCCTTCAAATCCATTAATCTTTGTAAATTCCCTATAAAATACTCCCATAGCTAGTCCTAAAATTAAATAAAAAGTTGCTAAGTTAAAATATTTTTTCATTTATACACCTCCTATATTGATAAAAATTATTTGTTAATATTAATTACAAATAATGATATAACTTTTAAAAAGTTTTTTCAACAGAAATAAAAGGGGATTTATATTATTTAAAGTAATTTTAATAATAAGATTACAATTAATAAATTAAAAATAAAGAGTAGTATATAGTCTAATAAATCATAAAAAATATAATAGATAAAAGATAAATACTTTATTATAAAATTTTATATATTTAATGTGAATTTTCAAAAAAAAGTTGTGATAATACTAAGATAAATATAAAATTTATCTTTATAATATGTATCTTAATAAAATATATTAAATTCATACACTTTATATGAATTTAAGTAGATCTTAAATTTGTTTAATCAACAATTAGTAAATATTTAATATTATAATTTTAAAACTCTTAAATTAAAATTTTTAATAGGAATATTATTTCATATAGTGGTCAACATATAAATGTAAAGAAAGCTATTAAGATTAAAAATGAGTAGCACTTTACAAAGGATCAATTTATAGAAGGAGGTAATCTTATGGGAAATGAAAGTTATAGAAAACAAAATAGTGATGGTAGCATATTAAAGTGGATAGGAAGATTTGTTTTAGTTGCCATAGTATTAGTAATAACATCATTTGTAACTCCAGGATTTTCAATACATGGACTATGGTCATTTTTATTAGCTGCTGTCGTAATATCAGTGTTAGATTATTTAGTAGAATTATTTATGGGTGTTGATGCATCACCATTTGGGAAAGGAATAAAAGGTTTTATAATAGCTGCAATAATAATATATTTAACTCAATTCTTAGTTCCAAACATGGGAGTTTCAATTATAGGAGCATTACTGGCTGCTGTAGTTATAGGAATAATAGATGCTGTAATTCCAAATAAAATTATGTAAAACTTTTAAAATAGAGTGCTTTTAATAAAAGCGCTCTATTTTTTTATTAATATTTAAAGTATGTGATGTTATAATATTATGGATAAAAAATAGAATTAAAAGATAAGAATAAGTGAGGATTTTTTTATGAGCAAATATGCGATACTTGCAAATCCAGGTCATAATCGTATTTATTTTGATACAGCGCTTAAGATTGCAGTTTCAGAATTACAAGCAATTGCAGATGCTTATGATATGGAGATAAAGGAGATTGGAGAAGGGAATTTAGGTCTTCCAGCATCAATATGCTTTAGTACTAATAGAGAGCTTAAGGAAGAAGACTTTAAAGCATTAAGTTTTTCATCAATTTATTATGCCTTATTTGAAATAGTAGAGGGAAATCTTTTAAGACCTATTAGTGTCCCAGATTTTCATACATTCCCTGAAAGTATGGTTCAAATATTAAAATATAATGGAAAGACAAATGAGCAATTTACTAGACTTATGGTAAATTTAGCTTTAAGTGCTTGTAAAACAGGAAGTAAAAAGATAACTTTATTAGATCCTATGTGTGGTAAAGGTACAACTTTATATGAAGGATTCATAAGAGGGTTTGATGTTAAAGGAATAGAGATAAATGAGCAATGGACTCAAGAGATTCAAACTTATGTTGTTAGATTTTTAAAAGAAGGAAAGTTTAAGCATAAAGTTGAAAAATCTAAGGTGTCAGATTCTAAAAAGAAGAAAATAGCTAATGTGTTTAATTTAACTGCCGCAGCAGAAAAAAATGCTTTTAATTCAGGAGAGATTCAATCATTCCAGTTATTTAATTCAGATACTAGAAAAGCAGATCTTCTTATTAAGAAAAAATCTTGTGATATTATAATATCTGATTTACCTTATGGGGTTCAGCATGGAAGTAAGAATGATAGAAATTCTCTTATGGAAAGAAGTCCACTAGGGCTTTTAAAAGAAGCAATTCCAGCATGGCATAATGCATTAAAAACTAAAGGAAGTTTAGTACTTTCATACAATGAATTTACTATGAAATATGATGAGGTAGCTATTGCTTTAGAGGAAAATGGATTTAAAGTTCTTGATGAAACACCTTATCATAATTATTTACATAGAGTAGATCAATCAATAAATAGAAATTTAATAGTAGCTGTAAAGGCTTAAAAATAGAGGATTACTAATTAAGTAATCCTTTATTTTTTACAAATTTAACTTAATTTTTTTATAGTTTTTTTATATTGCTAATAGTATAATTTAAGGTAATAATTTGTAATATAAATAAGTTGGTTTAGGGGGAAAAATGAGGAAAAAGCTAATAATTACAGCTATAATAGGTTTAATATTAATTGGAGGAACAACTACAGGAATAGTTTTAAATAATAACTATTTTAAGGAAAAACAAGAGAGTGTTGCTGAAAATGAAGAGCATATTAGTAGTGAAAAAGATCAAAATAATAAAGATGAAAAAGCAGAGAATAATCAAGAGGATTTAGAAGGAAGCAAAGAAAATAATGAAAAAGATAGTTCTAATAAAGAAGATAGTAATAAAAAGCCAGAAGAACAAGAAGTAAATGATAAATATACAATATTCTATAAAGCTCGTGATGCTTATAATAGAGAAGATTTTGATGAAGCTATAAGATTATATGAAACCATAACAGATAAAGATGTTTTAGCCAAGGTTGAATATGAGAAAGATAGATTTTACTTTGCGAAAAAAATAAATGATGAGATAAATGAAGGACAAAAACTTTATGATTCAGGTAAATACTTTGAAGCAAAAGTATTTATGAGCAAGTTAATTAGAGGAAATTATATGTTACCTAATCAAGAAGCTAGAGCTAATAAAATATATGAAGAAGCTAGTTCAAAAGTTACAAAGGAAGAAGTGGAAAAGGTAAATGGAAAATTTACTTTTGAGAAGGCTGTTGAACTTGTAAAAAAAGAAATAGGAGATAATCCTAATAATACATATGAAAATTTTCAAGAATATACAGATATAAATGGGGCAAAGGTTTATCAAGTAATTGTTAAAAAGAATGGGGATAGTAATAACTCAGAACTTTTTGTGGTTAGCTCAGATGGAAGTGTTTTATCAGGATCTTAAAATAAGAATAAAAACTTTAAAATTTAGCAAATAATAATATATTCTATTATTAGTCAATATTTTAGAAGATTATAGCAATTTATCTTTAAAAAGCTTAAAATTTGTCATTATTATTAGACTATGATATTATATAAGCCTATAAGTAAATCCCTATATGTATAAATCAATATTTATACTAAGGAGAATTTAGTTAATGAACGGAGGATATGTATAATGGATAAATTACCAAATTGCCCTAAATGTAATTCAGAATACACTTATGAAGATGTAAGTCTTTTAGTTTGCCCAGAATGTGCTTATGAGTGGACTCCAGGAAGTGAAAATGCAGATGAGGATGTATTAGTAGTTAAAGACTCAAACGGAAATATACTTCAAGATGGAGATACTGTAACTATAATAAAAGACCTTAAAGTAAAAGGTGCTTCATCAGCTTTAAAAAAGGGTACAAAAGTTAAGAACATACGTCTAGTTGAAGGAGATCACAACATAGATTGTAAAATAGATGGATTTGGAGCTATGAGCTTAAAATCAGAATTCGTTAAAAAAATTTAATTAAATAGAAATAAGGAACATATTAGTATGTTCCTTTTTATTTTGGAATTTAACTAATATAATTAGGTTTAATTCTATTTAAGATTAAATAATTAATTATTTAAGAAAAGGAATCAATTAATTATATTGATATATAATAAGAACATAATGATTTAATAAATTAATTAATACAATGTAATTTGAAAACGATAAATTAAGAAAAATCTATAAAATACTATCAAAAAGGTTTATTTGTAAACTAATTTTTGATACTATAGTAATTAAGAGTTTTTAAGTCTTTTTAAATTTATAATTTTAAGATAGGACATAGGGGGATGTGTTTATTTTAGCTTTATTAAATGGAGGTGTTTAAATGAAGTGGAGTAACATTTTAAAAGTGTTTAAGAGAGATATGAAAGCAATAATAAAAAATCCGATAGCACTTTTAATAATAGGTGGAATATGCTTTATACCATCACTTTACGCATGGGTAAATATAGCGGCATGTTGGGATCCTTATGAAAATACTAGCAGCGTTCCCATTGCTGTAGTAAATAATGATAAAGGGGCTTCATTCAATGGGAAAGAAATGAACATAGGTAATGAAGTTATTGATGAATTAAAGAATAATCATGCCATTGGGTGGAAATTTGTTGATACGAAACAAGCAGATAGGGGATTAATAGATGGTACCTATTATGCAATGATAGAGATTCCAGAAGATTTTTCTGAAGACTTAACTAGTGTTTTATCTGAAAATCCTACAAAGCCTGAAATAATATACAAGGTTAACACAAAAGCTAACCCTGTTGCAGGTAAAATAACAGGAGTTGCACAAAGTACTCTTGTAAATCAAATAACATCAAATTTTATAACTACTGTTAATGAGACAGCATTTTCTTCATTAAATGATTTAGGATATGATGTAGATAAAAATAAAGATAATATTATTAAGTTAAAAAATTCTATAATAGCTATAGATAAAAATATGAGTGCTATTAAAAATATGCTTAACAATATAAATAGTAACTCATCAAATTTAAGCACCTATTTAGAAGAAGTTCAAAGTACTATGCCATCAATAACAAGTGGTTTAAATAATATATCTCAGAATGCTGAGAATACTGGTACTTTAATAAATACTTCTAAAGAATCTTTAAATAGTACCTTTGATAATATAAGGTTAAACTTAAGTGAATCACAAACATCATTAGATAAGGTACAAAGTAATTTAGATGATTTATCTTCAATGGCTAATGATGCAAGTTCTGCTAAGATTAATGCACTAATAAGTAAATCTATTAATGAAATAGATAAAGTTGATAATAGTGTTACAGCTGTAATTAACTTTTTAGATGCTATTAATAAAAAAATTGCTAATGAAAAGATAGCTAATATGATAACTTCATTAAAAAATGTTCAAAATTCCTTAGCAGAAGAGAAAACTAAGCTTAATGATTTACAAAGCAAAGTTAATAGTGGTCAAAATGTAGATAAAGGACTTCTTAGTTCAATAAGTGATTTAACTAAAAAAATAGAAGGGCAAGTAGATAATTCTTTAAATAGATTTGATAATGATACAAGACCGGCTTTAAATACAATTGCTGATGGACTTGTTACTGCTACTAAAGGGGCATCAGATTTATTAGGAAAAGCAAATGGTTTAGTTGATCAAATAAATAATTTATTAAGTACAGCTAATCAAGGGTCTCAGCTTGCAAATTCAACATCAGAAAAATTAAAAAATAGTTTAGAAGAATTTTCAGGTGTTATAAGTGAATTAAGTTCAAAACTTCAAGATGTTAGTGATGATGATCTTGGAAAAATAGTTGGAATACTACAAAGTAATCCAGAATTTATGGGAGATTTTATTGCAAATCCATTTAATATAGAAGTAGATGCAATATACAAAGTAGCTAACTATGGATCAGGAATGGCGCCAATATATTCAGTTTTAGCCTTATGGGTTGGTTCATTAATCTTAATATCATTATTAAAAACAGAGTCAGCTGAATTTGAAGGTAGTGAGAATATAAATTTAAGAGAAAGACATTTTGGAAAAATGTTAACTTTCGTAAGCTTAGGAATACTACAAGGGTTCATAGTAGCCTTTGGGGATAAGTTCCTTTTAGGAGTTCAAACAGTAAATACAGCATTATTAATTTTTGTATCAATGTTTGCTTCAGCTGTGTTCACTATAATTGTATTTACGCTTATGTCTGTCTTTGGAAACCTAGGTAAAGCCTTAGCTATTATACTTATGGTTTTACAATTAGCAGGTAGTGGTGGATCATATCCTATACAAGTAGATCCATTATTCTTTAGAATAATTCAACCAACTTTCCCATTTACTTATGCCATATCAGGGTATAGGGAAGCTATAGCAGGACCTTTAGTAAGTACTGTGATTTTAGATTTTGCTATTTTAACCATAATGGGATTGGTATTTATACTTCTAGGATATTTATTAAAAGGACCTTTAAATCCTAGGGTTAGAAAATTTGAAGACATGTTTGAAGAATCTGGAATAGCAGAATAAGCTGTATTTTAAGAGGTGAATTATGAAGAAAATTTTTAAAGTCTTTCGAAGAGATTTAAGAAATATAAGGAAAAATCCAGCGGCTTTAGCAATAGTCATTGGTTTATGTATAATACCATCTCTTTATGCTTGGATTAACATTAAGGCATGTTGGGACCCTTATGTTAATACAGGGAATTTACCAGTTGCCGTTGTCAATAATGACAAGGGCGCTGAGGTAAATGGTAAAGAGATAAATGTAGGTAAGGAAGTAATTGATGAACTTAAAAAGAATGATGCTATAGGATGGCAATTTGTAGATGCATGGCAAGGAAATTATGGATTAAATGAAGGTAAGTATTATGCAATGATTGAAATACCTTCAGATTTCTCAGAGGGATTAACAAGTTTAATTACAGGAAGTCCTCAAAAGCCGGATATAATTTATAAAGTAAATGAAAAATCTAATGCTATAGCAAACAAAATAACAAATGTTGCAAAGAATAAAGTTACAGATGAAATAAAATCTAACTTTGTTGATACTGTAAATAAAGAAGCTTTTGATATTTTAAATCAATTAGGTGGAAAGTTAGAAACTAATAAGCCGGAAATATTAAAAGTGAGAGATACATTACAAAGTGCTAATAGTAGTTTAAAGGAAATTCAAGATTTTGTTCAAAAAGCTAATGGAGATTCAAAAAGTTTAAGTAGTTATCTTTCTAGTGTAAGAAATGATCTACCAAAGGTAACAGATCAAATAAATAATTTACAAACTACTGTTGAGGCAAGTAAAAGTTTAATAAATTCAACACAACAAACAGTTAATGCTGTATCAAATAGTTTTAGCAGTGATGTTGTAACAATGCAATCAACAAACCAGGAATTACAAAGTTTACTTTCAAAGCTTAAAGAATTAAATAATGCTATGGATACAACTAAGATGGTTGAAACTGTAGATAAGTTAGTAAAATTAACAGATTCATTAAATAAAATTATAGATAATAATCTTAAAGCTTTAGAAAAAATAAATTCCGTAATACCAAATAATAAAATAGGTAATTTAATAAATAAGTTAAATACTGCAAAAGATTTAGTATCTAAAGAAAGAGAACAATTAGTTGCTTTAAAGACAGCATTATCAAACAATGAAAGTAAGGAAAATATAGCTAATGCTATAGAGTCTGTTTCTACAATAAGTACTGAAACAAGCTCAGCTTTAATAAATGTTTCAAATACTTTTTATAATGATGGAGCACCAGCTTTAAATACTATTGGAAATTCATTAAAAGGTGGATTAGATACAGCAAACTCAGTATTAGAAACAACAAAGGTAGTTGTTCCACAGCTAAATGCTTTAACTACTTTTGGTATAGCTAGTAGTGACGTAGCTAGTCAACAAGCTGATCAAGTAACAAGTAAGCTTAGTGAGTTCCAAGATGCAATTAGTCAATTAATAGAAAAAACTTCAGGATTAACTGAGGAGAATTTAAATAACCTAATAGATTTAATGAGTAAGAATCCAGAAGAGATAGCATCATTTATATCCTCTCCTATAACAGTAAAAGAGGAGCAAGTTTATGATGCAGGAATATTTGGAGTAGGACTTACACCATTTTATACAACTTTAGCAATTTGGGTTGGTTCATTATTACTTACATCATTATTAACAGCAGAGTGTGAGGATTTTGAAGATGGAACAAAATTAAATCTTATCCAAAAGCATTTTGGTAAAATGTTATTATTCTTGACTATATCATTAATTCAAACAGTAATAGTAGTTTTAGGGGATATATATATATTAGGAGTAAATCCTGCAAATATGCCATTGATGTTTGGATTCGCAATAGTTAGTTCTATTGTATTTACGGTAATGATATTTACCTTAGTATCATTATTTGGAAACATAGGTAAAGCAATAGCCATTGTTATAATGGTATTCCAAGTAGCAGGTGCTGGAGGAATTTATCCAATACAGACAAATCCAAAAATATTTGAGGTTCTACAACCTTTATGGCCATTTACTTATTCTATAGATGGATTTAGAGAAGCTATAGCTGGTCCAATATGGAATTCTGTATCTAAGGATATGAAAGCTTTAGGAATATTCTTATTAATATTCTTATTACTATGTATTCTTAAAAAGCCATTCCATAGACTTACTGAGTTTGTAGAGCATAAATTTAGAGAATCAGGATTATAAAATAAAGAAAAGAGTAAAGATTAATTCTTTACTCTTTTTGTTTTATAAGAGATCCTTAAAATTATAATTAATAGAAATATGTGGTAAAATATAATGTGAAAATATTTCTTGTTAATGTGAGGTGTTTTATGGGAAGAAAAGAGAAAAACTTATATAAAGCAGTTGATATAAAGCATAAGGAAATTATTGATGTTAGAGAGATAGGGTATTATTCTACACCTCCGTTTGTTGCAAGATATATAGGAAAAAGAATTATAGATATAAATGGTAAAGGGAAAACTTTATTTGATCCATGTTGTGGAAAAGAGGAGCTAACTGATTATTTTAGTGATTTAGGAATTAAAACCATAGGTATGGATTTAATAAAATATAAAAACAATTATAGATGTGAGTTTAAGAAAGGCAATTTTATAAATTATTATTGTTCTCAAAAAAATACAAAAACATGGGACTATGATTATTACATTGCTAATCCACCATATAATTGTCATGAGGTTAATTTTATAAAGGAGAATAAGGAGAGGCTTAAGAATTATTTCAATGAGGTTGGGTTGCATAATATGTACAGCATGTTCATGTCTGCCATAATAGATAAGGCAAAGAATGGGGCTGTTATTGGATTAATTACTAATGATTCATTTTTTACAGCGAAAAATCATAAGAGGCTTAGGAATAAAATTCTTAGGGAATGTTCTATACATGAAATAACCATGTGTCCTAGAGGCCTTTTTCATAATCAAGGAGCAGATGTTAGGACAAGCATACTTATTTTAAGAAAGGGAAAAGAGTATCAAGAAAAGATAGTTGTAAATAACAGGCCTAAATCCATAGAAGAATTTAAAGAGTTATTAAATGGGGTAAAAGATAATGGTAATGAAAGGCTTTATAGCTTACAAGAAATTGTATTACAAAATAAAAAGGATAATTTAGAGTTTTTAATAGAATGTCCTGAAGATATACGGAGTTTATTTAATAATATTAGATTGGGAGAAAAGTTTAAATGCGTAACAGGGATCTCAACAGGTAATGATAAAGAGTTTTTATCTAAGGAAAAAAGCAATGAATTTACTATTCCTTTTTACAAAAATCCAGGAAAAGATAAGTTTTATACAGATAGAGTAATTTATCTACATAAAGATTTTTTAGAAATAGAAAAGATTAATAGAAATTTTAATGTTAGAAATAAAGAAGTTCTTTATAAAAGTGGTATAACCTGTTCATCTATGGGGGTGTCCTTTAATGCATGTATATTGCCTAAAAACTCTACTTTTGGAGTCAATCCTAATATAATATGTGAATCAGAAGAGGTTTGGTGGTTACTAGCTTATTTAAATTCATCCCTAGTAACTTATCTTGTTAGGGGAGCATTAATAAGAAGCAACATGATAACTTCAGGCTATGTATCTAGAATACCACTTTTAAGCTTTACTAAAGAGGAAAAAACTAAGCTTTCTCATTTAGCTAAAAGGGCTTATAAGTTAAGAAAACAAAATTCTAGTATAGAAACTGAGTTATGCCATATAGACAATATTGTTAATCATGTTGCTAAAATTTCAAATGAGTCTAAAGATTTAATTTCTAATTTCAAAAAGTACTTAGTTGAAGTTACTTAGTTTAATCTAATTTTATGTGACAGTATCCATTAGGATTCTTTTTAAGATATTTTTGATGATATTCTTCAGCTTTATAATAGTTTTCTAAGGGCTTAACCTCTGTCACTATTTTTTTTGAATAAGATTTTTGAAGTTCTTCTTTACTATTTAAAATCTCTTGTAAATCTGAAGAATCTACATAGTAAATGCCAGTTCTATATTGGCTACCAACATCATTACCTTGTTTATTTAATGAGGTTGGATCTATTATTGTCCAAAACTTAGCTAATAATTCTTTAAGTGATATTATGTTTTCATCATAATTTACAAGACAAACTTCAGCAAAGTAAGTATTTTTAGTGCATATATCTTCATAAGTAGGATTTTCAGTACGTCCATTAGCATATCCAACTTCAGTGCTTACTACACCATTGATTCTAGAAAGAAATTCTTCTACACCCCAAAAACAACCACCTGCTAATATAATTTTTTTCATAACGAACCCTCCTTATAAGTTTTAGCTTTCCTATTTATAAAATAATTATGATTATTTAGCACAAACTTTTTTTATTATTTTTGCTGGATTTCCACCTACCACTACATTATCAGGGACATCCTTAGTTACAACGGCTCCAGAGGCTACCACTACATTATTTCCTATAGTTACACCTGGGTTTATTGTAGCATGTCCTCCAATCCAAACATTATTACCTATGGTTACAGGCTTACCAAATTCATAGTTTAGCCTTTCAATAGGATCAATTGGATGAGTAGCTGTATAAATGTGAACTCCAGGGGCAAAGAAACAATTTTCTCCTATGGTAATTTTACAAACATCAAGCATTACACAATCAAAATTTGCGTAAAAGTTATTACCAACTGATATGTTATAACCATAATCACATTTGAAATTAGGTTCCATATAGATGCTTTCACCTGTTGAGCCTAAAAGTTTTTTTAATATACTACTTCTTTCTTTAAAAGTTTTATTAGCTTCCTCTTCGTTATCAGGTAAGTCTAATTTATTAAATTTCTGAAATAAAATTCTAGCTCTAATTCTACCTTTAGTTAATTCTGGGTCAGCAGGGTTATAAGGCAGACCTGCTATCATTTTTTCTTTTTCTGTCATAGCCATAAAAAATCCTCCAATATTTATTCTCACAATTATTTTATCAGTAACATATATATATTTCATCAGATTAGTTATAGAAATAGTTAAAATTTCATATAATGAATAGCTAATATTATATTTTTGAGGTGTTAAGTTATGTTTGATCCTAAAATGTTAAGTGTTGAATTTAGAAATGGAATTACAGATGAAAAACCAATAGAGGGAAGAAAGTACACATTAACTCATAATGATGATACTGGAGAGTTATTTCTTACAGTAGCTTTAGCATATGCTTATGACAAAATAAACTCATCAGCGAGAGATGAAGTTTTTGGAGTTTGGAAAAGAGGAAACAATAGATTTATCTTAAAAATATACTTATATGTTGATGGAAATCAAGGAAGAGAAGAGGCCATAAAGAGAGATAGAATATTTAGAAAAGAGTTACCTTTAGCCCTAGCTGCCATAGCATATGGAGATAGAAAGTTTTTAGATGATAATGATGATTTATTAAATAGCAATATAATAGTGAGATTTATATCTGCTTACGAAGAGCTTAATAAGATTGAAAACTATGGAACACTTAAGGATTATATTAATAATCGCATGGAAAATACACCAAACAATAATAACAATATTTATATGGAAGAGAGTATTTTAAATGATAATGATCCTTTAGTAAATAATTTTATAATCACTTTATTAAATCCATATATTAAAGCTGAAATAACAAAGTTATATAAAAGTGATATGTATTATTGTTTAAAAGATGTGGAAGTATTAGAGGTATTTAAAGCTAAGCAAGATAATGAGTGTGAATTTAACTATAAGATTTATGTTGGAGTTAAGGTAGGAACTATGCAACCTGCATATAATAACCTTATAATTGAGTTTTTAGTAACTCCAAATGCAGTAAGCACTTTAAGTGTAAAAAATCCAAGATAAATAAAAAAGAGATTGTTTTAAACAATCTCTTTTACTTTTTAGAACAATAAGTGTGCTATAAGTGCTATAACTGGTAGAGTAACTAATGTTCTCATTAAGAATATCATAAATAATTCTTTTAAGTTTAGTGGTATTTTTGATCCTAAAATAACACTTCCAACTTCTGATAAGTATATAAGTTGAGTTACTGATACACAAGCAACTACAAATTTAGTCATATCACTTAAAATAGTTTTTGATGCTATAACTGATGGAAGGAACATATCTGCAAATCCAACTATGACAGTTTGAGAAGCAGCAGAAGCTTCAGGAATTCCTAAAATCTTAAATAAAGGAATGAAAGGAACACCAAGCCATTGGAATATAGGAGTATATTCAGCTATCATAAGAGCTAATGTACCCATTGCCATAACTACAGGTAAAACTCCTATCCACATTTCAAGTACGTTTTTAATTCCATCAGCAAAGAATTTTTTTAAGCTACTTTCATTTTGGGCTTTTTCAACTGCTTTAAAAACTCCAAAAGTGAAAGGAGTAAATCCTTCAGGAACATCTTCTACATTTTTAGGTTCTGCATTGTTAAAATAAGCATCAGGTTTTTTGCTAAGAGGCCAAACTCTTGGAAGAATTATAGCGGCAACTATTCCAGCAAAAGTAACAGTTAAATAGAATGGGATAAACATATTCTCTAATCCAACCTGTGATAAAACAACAAAGCTAAAAGTTATTGAAACAACTGAGAACATTGTACTAACTATACAAGCTTCTCTCTCAGTATAAAATCCTTCTTCATATTGTTTTGAAGTAAGTAATACCCCAATAGTTCCATCACCTAACCAAGAAGTCATACAGTCTATTGATGAACGTCCAGGTAGTTTAAATAATGGTCTCATTATCTTAGTTAGTAAGGCACCACAGAATTCTAATAAACCAAAGTTTAAAAGAAGCGGTAAAAATAATCCTGCAAAGAAGAATACCACTATAAGTGTTGGTAGTAGATCATTTAATATGAATGCCCCAGTTAAATCAGACTTTATTATTTCAGGTCCAAATCCAGTAAATGCTGATATTATAAATAATCCACCTAAGATTCTTCCAATTGTCCAAATCCAATTAACATTTAATAATGAATTTAAAAAGTTATTTTCTATTATAAATTTTGGCTTAAATGCTTTAGTTATTATTGTTAATGAAGCAGCTATTACAACAACTATCATTGATAAAGTAGGTAAATAATCACCTATTAAATCTTTAAGTCTAGTTGTGAAAAAGGCTACTGGTATTGTTATATTTCCACCATCATTTATAGGAACCATAAATAAAATTACTCCTAATAAAGATGGAATTATAAACTTTAATAAATCAGACGATTTATATTTAGTTTTCAATTTTAGTCCCCCTTTTTAATAAACAAATCAATTAGTACAAAGCCTATTATACACAATAAAATGTATAAAATCAATGAAAAATTGCATAAAAATAATGAATAATGTATAAATATTCAATAAATTAAGTTTTATATACATAATTTTATAAAGTGAAATAAATTTATTAAATAGGTAACTTTAGTTACCGAGTTAATTAAAAACCCTGTGTATAATCGTAGATGTAAGGTGACTAGGAAAGTTACTAATAAAAAAGAATCTTAAAAGAATTTTACATATAAAAATAAAGAACATGGAGGAATTTAAAATGAGTATGTTTTGTTTTCAATGTCAAGAAACAGCAGGATGCAAAGGCTGTACTGTAAGAGGAGTTTGTGGAAAAACTGAAGATGTAGCAAAAATACAAGACCTTTTAATTTTTGTTACTAAAGGATTAGCTACAGTAGCTAATGAAGGAAGAAAAGTAGGGATAGTAGATAAAAAAGTAAACAGAATGATAATAGATAACTTATTTATTACTATTACTAATGCAAACTTTGATTTTAAAGCAATAGAAAAAAGAGTTAAAGATACTTTAGTAGCAAGAGAAGAATTAAAAGAAAGAGTACAAGCTAATGGTGGAAATCCAATTGGATCAGACTTCAAAGGATGTGCAACTTGGACTGCTACAACTAGTGAAGAAATGATGGAAAAAGCTTCACAAGTAGGAGTTTTAGCTACAGAAAATGAGGATATAAGAAGCTTAAGAGAGCTTATTATGTATGGATTAAAAGGATTAGCAGCATACATGGAGCATGCTATGAATTTAGGACATGATAAAGAAGAAGTTCATGCATTTATGGCAGAAACTTTAGTTAAAATATTAGATGATTCATTAAGCGCAGATGAATTAACTGCTTTAGCATTAGAAACAGGTAAATTTGGTGTTGATGGAATGGCATTATTAGATGAAGCTAACACTTCAACTTATGGTCATCCAGAAATAACAAAAGTTAATATAGGAGTTAGAAATAACCCAGGAATATTAATATCAGGACATGATTTAAAAGACTTAGAAATGTTATTAGAACAAACAGAAGGAACTGGAGTAGATGTTTATACTCATGGTGAAATGTTACCAGGACACTACTATCCAAAATTCAAGAAATATGCTCACTTTGCAGGAAACTATGGTAATGCATGGTGGTTACAAAATAAAGAGTTCGCATCATTTAATGGACCAATATTAATGACAACAAACTGTATAACACCAGTTCAAGATTCATATAGAGGAAGAATATTTACAACAGGCGCTGTAGGATATGAAGGATGTATTCATATAACAGCAGATGAAAATGGATACAAAGATTTCTCACAAATAATAGAGTTAGCTAAGACTTGCAAAGCTCCAACAGAGATTGAAACAGGAGAAATCGTAGGTGGATTTGCTCATAATCAAGTACTTGCTTTAGCTGACCAAGTAGTTGATGCTGTTAAATCAGGTGCAATAAGAAGATTCTTCGTAATGGCTGGGTGTGATGGAAGAGCTAAATCAAGAGATTACTATAGAGAATTTGCTGAAAAATTACCAAAGGACACTGTTATATTAACAGCTGGATGTGCTAAATATAAATATAATAAGTTACCACTTGGAGATATCAATGGAATTCCAAGAGTTTTAGATGCAGGACAATGTAATGATTCATACTCATTAGTTGTAATAGCTTTAAAACTTGCTGAAGTATTTGGAACAGATAGTGTAAATGAATTACCAATAAGCTACAACATAGCATGGTATGAACAAAAAGCTGTAATAGTATTATTATCATTATTACACTTAGGTGTTAAAAACATTCATTTAGGACCAACTTTACCAGCATTCTTATCACCAAACGTAGCTAAAGTTTTAGTTGAAAACTTTGGAATTGGTGGAATTACAAATGTAGAAGATGATATGAAAATGTTCTTAGGAGAATAATAGTAAATAATATATAGAATTTTGATATATTATTAATTATATAAATGAAGACTAACACAGCTGTGTTAGTCTTTATTTATATTGTTTGAATTATTAATTGAGTTATTTGATTGAGCTCTTAAATTATCAAAATAGGAAAAGCTAGCAGAGTATACAACTATGTTAGAACCTAAGGCAATAAGAAAATCACCTAAAACATTGAGTTCATCAGCATTATATCTAGTAGAGTAATCTTTTGCTATTAAAATACAAAGGAGATTAAGTTGGTCAGGAGGTAAGCTAAATAGTTCCATAAAATTAACTCCTAATTTAATATATATAATCAGTATATAAAAAAACTCCCTTATTGATATTAATAAGGGAGTTTAATTTATAATTTAAAGCTATATTTGTGTAGCGTGAAGTACAAAATATACTAAAAAGATTGCTGATATAACGTACATAGGGATAGATACATCTTTATACTTCTTTGTTGCTAACTTACAAATAGGATAAGCTATAAATCCAAAAGCAATACCATCAACTATACTAAATGTTAAAGGTATTATAGTTAAAGTAAGGAATGCTGGGAATGATTCAGTGAAGTCTTCAAAGTTTATTGAAACTATATTTTGAATCATTAAGCCTCCAATTATTATTAAGACTGGATCTATTGCTGAGTTTGGAATAAGTGATATAACTGGTATAAAGAAGATTGATATTAAAAATAAAAATCCTGTAAATATAGAAGTTAATCCTGTTTTACCACCAGCTGCTATTCCTGCACTACCTTCTACAGTTGAAACTGAAGGACTAGTACCACAGATACCACAAATTATAGTAGTAAAGGCAACAGCGTTAAGAGCTCTTTGTCTTTTACTTGGTTGTTTTAACATACCATCAATTTGTCCATGAAGTAAACCAATGTTTTCAAATACTAGGACTAAAGTTAGTGAGAAGGTTGCAATCCAAAATGAAATTGAAGTTATTCCACTAAAATTAGCTGATAAGAAAACTTGTTTATATTCACTGAAATTAGGTAATGAGAATTGAAAATTTGATAAATCAACAATTCCAAATAACATTGATATAATTGTTCCAGATAAAATTCCTATTAAGAATGAACCTGGTACATCTTTTATAAATAAAACTAGCATTAGTATCATAGTTATGAAGAATACTATAACTTCTTTAGATGAAATATCACCTAATTTAACAAGTGTTGAGGCATCTCCTACTATTAAGCCAGCCTTTTGTAATCCTAAGAAAGTAATAAAAATACCGATTCCAACTGTTATTGCTTCTTTTAATGAGGTTGGTATTGAGCTAGTTAACATATCTGCTAAAGGTGTAACCGCTACCACAATAAACAAAATACCAGCTACTATAACAGCTGCTAAAGCTTGTTGGAATGTAAGTCCCATAGTATTTACTATGGTATAAGTAAATAGTGCATTAATACCCATACCAGGCATTATAATAAGAGGAGCATTACTTAAAAGTGCAACTAGTACACATCCAATTAATGATGCTAATACTGTAGCTATTATAAGTGGTTCCATAGATACTCCACCATCACTAAGTATGCTAGCATTTACTACAATTATATAAACTGCAGCAAAAAATGAGGTAAGACCAGCAAGTAATTCTGTTCTTATATTTGTTTCATGTTCTTTAAGTTTAAAAAAGTTATTCATCCTTTCTCCTTTTCAAAAATATCTCCCTCACCCTCCCACATCTATCGATGCAAATGTTATTATATCATATGTTAAACGTTTAATAAAGGTTTTTTAAATAAAGGTTTACAGAAAAAACTTGACATATTAGCAAAAAACATAATAAATGTTTTATTAAGGATTTATTTATAAGAAGGGAATTTTTATGAAGAAAACAGTTTTAATAACAGGGGCTACTAGTGGAATTGGATATGAATTTTCAAAAATATTTATGGAAAACAATTATGATGTAATATTAGTAGGAAGAAATTTAGAAAAATTAATAGAATTAGAAGATTTTTCGAAGAAAAAATATGTAAGGGCTTACATATATAAATTTGATTTGAGTTTAAGTGAAAACATAGATTTTTTATATAAAAAAATTAAAACTGAAGTAGGAAAAGTAGATATATTAATAAATAATGCTGGTATAGGATTTAATGGAGAATTTAATGAAATAGATTGGCAAAAGCAATTAGATATAATAAATGTAAATATTATAAGTTTAACCAAATTAACTAAGCTTATTTTAAAAGATATGATAAATGAAAAGGAAGGGAAAATCTTAAATGTTTCCTCTACTGGGGCCTATCAACCAGGTCCATTAATTTCAGTTTATTATGCTAGTAAAGCATATGTTTTATCGTTTTCTGAGGCTTTAAGAGAAGAGGTTAAAGATAAGGGAATTAATGTGGTTACTCTTTGCCCTGGAGCTACTAAGACGAATTTTTCTAAGAGAGCTGGAAAGGGAGATTTAGATGTGGCAATGAGTGCAGAAGAAGTAGCAGAGTGTGGCTATAAGGCTTTGATGAACAATAAGGCAATATGTATTCCTGGGATTATGAATAAGGTATTAGTATTTTTATCTAAAGTGTCTCCCACAACTTTAAATGCAAAGATAGTAAAGAAAATACAAAATAAGGCTATAAGTAAAAAATAATTGAGAATAATAAGCTTATAAATAATTAAATTTAAAATAAAGTTTTTAAGGAGGAAATTATTTATGAGCAATGAAAAATTATTCCCAACAACATTTCCAGTTCAAAATCAAAGTATTCATCCTGGAGTAGAGGATGAAATGAATCCACTACCAATATATGATTTACCACAGTATATAAATGATGGAAAAAGACTTAAGAATAAGGTAGCCATAATAACAGGTGGAGACAGTGGAATAGGAAGAGCTGTATCCTTAGCTTATGCAAGAGAAGGGGCTAAAGTTTGTATAATATATCTATCAGATGAAGAGGATAAGGATGCTAATAAGACTAAGGAACTTATAGAAAGTGCTGGTTCTGAGGCTTTAGTTATAAAAGGAGATATTTCTGATATTGATTTCTGCAATTCAAGTGTAAAGAAGGTCATTGAAAAGTGGGGAAAACTTGATATATTAGTTAACAATGCGGCAGTTCAACATGATTCTAAAACTTTAGATGATATTGGACCAGAGCAAATAGAAAATACTTTTAAAATAAATGTTTTTGGAACTTTCTATATGACAAAGGCAGCAGTTAAATATATGGAATGCGGAAGTTCAATAATAAATACTACTTCTATTACAGCTTATAGAGGAAATGAGATACTTTTTGATTATTCATGTACTAAGGGTGCTTTAACTACAATGACTAGAACCTTAGCAACTATGCTAGTTAAGAATGGAATTAGAGTTAATGCTGTAGCACCAGGACCTATATGGACACCTCTTATACCATCTTCAATGAATAAAAAGAAAGTTTCTGAATTTGGAGTTAATTCACCTATGGGAAGAGCAGGGCAACCAGTAGAGCTTGCTGGGGCTTATGTTTTCTTAGCTTGTAATGAGGCATCATATATATCAGGTATAACAATACACGTAAATGGTGGAGAAATTATAAATGGGTAGTTTCATGATTTAACGTATTAGAATATAATATACTTATGATTTAATGGAAAAATAATTTTTATAAATAAAAAGGGGGAAACCTACAAATGAGAAAAGCATTAAAAGATAGTAAAAGAATAGTTGTTAAGGTTGGAACTTCTACATTAACTTATGAAAATGGAAGTGTAAACTTAATGAGAATAGAAAAATTATCTAGAGTAATTTCAGATATATGTAATATGGGAAAAGAAGTTGTTCTTGTTTCATCAGGAGCAATTGGAGTTGGAGTTGGAAAACTTAGACTTGAGAAAAAACCAGAGACTATAAGAGAAAAGCAAGCTGTAGCTGCCGTTGGACAGTGCGCTTTAATGCATATATATAATAAATTTTTTGGAGAATATAGTCATGTTGTGGCACAGGTTCTTTTAACTAGAGATGTACTAGAAAATGAAAGAATGAAAAATAACGTATGTAATACATTTGATACTTTATTAGAAAAAGGAATTATACCTATAGTTAATGAGAATGATGCTATATCAATAGATGAGATACAAAACATATTAAACTTTGGAGATAATGATAATCTTTCAGCTATAGTTTCTACTTTAGTAAATGCAGATACTTTAATAATATTATCTGATATAGATGGTTTCTACGATTCAGATCCAAGAACTAATGAGGATAGTAAGATGCTTAAAGAAGTTTATGAAATAACTCCTGAAATAGAAGAATGTGCAGGGGGAGCTGGAAGTAATAGAGGAACAGGCGGAATGGTAACTAAACTTTCAGCAGCTAAGGTAGCAACAAGTAATGGAATAGATATGATTTTAGCTAATGGAGAAAATCCAGAAATATTAATTGACATATTAAATGGTGAAGATATAGGAACTATGTTTGTAGCTAAGAAGGGGGAATAAAAATGAATAATGAACTTATTATAAAAGGTAAAAAAGCAAAAGAAGCTTCTTACACACTTTCATTTGCATCTACTAATGAAAAAGATAATGGATTATTAAAAATAAGTGAATTCTTAATAAAAAGATGTGATGAGATATTAGAAGAAAATAAAAAAGATCTTGAAAAGGCAATTGAAAAGGGAACATCTAATGCAATGCTTGATAGATTAAAATTAGATGAGGAAAGAGTAAAATCTATAGCAAATGCTGTAGCAGATGTTGTTAAATTAGATGATCCAATAGGAGAAGTTACATCTATGTTTAAGAGACCTAATGGTCTTAGAATAGGTGTACAAAGAGTTCCATTAGGAGTAGTTGGAATAATATATGAAGCAAGACCTAATGTAACTGCTGATGCTGCTGCCCTATGTTTAAAAACAGGAAACGCTGTTATTTTAAGAGGAGGAAGTGAGGCTATAAATTCTAACTTAAAAATAGTTGAAATTATTAGTGATGCCTTAAAGGAAGCAGGACTTCCAGAGGGATCAGTTCAAATATTAGAGGATACTTCAAGAGAAACTGCTACAGATTTTATGAGATTAAATGACTATTTAGATGTTTTAATTCCAAGAGGTGGAGCAGGACTTATAAAGGCCGTAGTAAATAATGCAACAGTACCTGTAATAGAGACTGGAGTTGGAAATTGTCATATATACATAGATGATGAAGCAGATATAAATATGGGAGTAGATATAATAGTAAATGCTAAAACATCAAGACCTGCTGTATGTAATGCTGCTGAAAAACTATTAGTTAATGAAAAAATTGCAGAGGAATTCTTACCAGTAGCAATAAAGGCTTTAAAAGAAAAAGGCGTTGAAATAAGAGGATGTGAAAAAACTAAGGCAATTGTGAATGATATAAACTTAGCAACTGAAGAGGATTGGGGAAAAGAATATTTAGACTATATCCTTGGAGTTAAGGTTGTTAAAGATTTAGATGAGGCTATCTCTCATATAAATAAATATGGAACAAAACATTCAGAATCAATAGTTACTAAAAATTATTTTAATTCAGAGAAATTCCTTCAAAGAGTTGATGCAGCTGCTGTATATGTAAATGCTTCAACAAGATTTACTGATGGTGGAGAATTTGGATTTGGTGCTGAAATTGGAATAAGTACACAAAAGTTACATGCTAGAGGACCAATGGGACTTAAGGAATTAACAACAAATAAGTATATAATTTATGGAAATGGTCAAATTAGATAATTTATATAATCTTATAAAATTAAATTTCATATATTAAAGAAATATTTTAGGTGTTTAAGGGTAAGAGATTTTAATTTATGAAAAAAGGAAGTATGGGAAAATGAAAGAAATAATCATGGATTTAATAATTCATAGTGGAGAAGCTAGAAGTTATGCCATGGAAGCTATTCAGCTTGCTAAAGCAGGAGAGGTAGACGGGGCTAGAAGCTTAATAGAAAAAGCGTCAATGCAATTAGGCAAAGCTCATAAATCACAAACAGCTTTGATTCAAGATGAGGCTAGTGATAATAAAATAGAAATATCCATGCTATTAATTCATGCACAGGATCAATTAATGACTACTATGACATTAAAAGATTTAGCAAATGAAATAATAGATTTGTATGAAAAATTAAATCAAAAAAATTTTTAGTAATGATATAAATTTTATATTTTATTATTTAAAATCAAATAAAAAGATATTATATAAGAAAAAGCACTTAAACTATTGTTAAGGTGCTTTTTATTTTTTGTTATTAATAATTTTATGATAATTAGATGTTTTTTTAGATTTAATATTTAATTTATTTAGGAGTAAAAATATATATTTTATCATTAAATTTAAAGAATTTATGAAACTGAGAAGTTATTGTATAGAATTATAATTAGTAAGTAAAGATAAAATTGTATAACTAATAGTTTTATAAAAGAGAATTATAGAAGAGGTGCTTTATGAGATTAGGAAGAGATTTTTATAATAGAGATACAGTAACTGTAGCTAAAGAGCTTTTAGGAAAAGTTTTAGTTAGAAATATTAATGGAGTTACTTTAAAAGGAAAGATTGTGGAGACGGAAGCTTATATAGGAGCTATAGATAAAGCTTCTCATGCTTACGGTGGCAAGAGAACTAATAGAACAGAAACTCTTTATGCAGATCCGGGAACTGTATATGTTTATATAATTTATGGAATGTATCACTGCTTAAATCTAATAAGTGAAGAAAAAGACGTGGCAGGAGGAGTACTTATAAGAGGAATTGAACCTTTAGAGGGAATAGAAGAAATGAGTAAATTAAGATATAAGAAGAGTTATGAAGAGTTATCAAACTATGAAAAGAAAAATTTTTCTAATGGTCCATCAAAATTATGCATGGCTTTAGGAATAGATAAGGGGGAGAATGGCATAAATACTATTAGTAGCGAAGAGATTTATGTTGAAGATGACTCCTTAATTAAAAAGGATTTTTCTATTGTTGAAGCAAAGAGAATAGGCATAGATTATGCTGAGGAAGCTAGGGATTTTTTATGGAGATTTTATATTAAGGATAATAAATTTGTCTCTAAAAAATAATAAATAGTATTTTCTTTAAATCTTAATATAATATCTGCGCTACAATAGTTATTTTGTGGGGGAGTTTTTTATGGCTATAAAGGATGCTAACAAGCAATATATAAAGTTTGACACTGCTGTTCAAGTTCTTAAATATGAGGTTTTAAAAAGGATAGCAGAGAAAGAATTTGATGGCACTTTAGACAAAGAAAAGCTTAATATAGCAAAAGAAATTGTAGATGATTTAAAACCTAATGTAAGATGTTGCATATATAAGGAAAGGGCTATAGTTGAAGAAAGAATGAAACTAGCTTTAGGTGGACATGAAAATAGAGAAAACATGATAGAGGTAATAGACATAGCCTGTGATGAATGTCCTGTTAATAGATTTATAGTCACTGATGCATGTAGAGGATGCCTAGCTAAGAAATGTAGAGATAGTTGTAATTTTGGAGCTATAAGTTTTGATAATAGAAAATGCAAAATTGATTATGAAAAGTGTAAAGAATGTGGAAAATGCAAAGAAGTTTGTCCTTATAATGCAATAGCTGAGGTTAAAAGACCTTGTATGAGAGCCTGTATTCCAAAAGCATTATCTTATGATGTTGATAGTAAAAAAGCTGTCATAGATGATTCAAAATGTATTCAATGTGGAGCCTGTGTAGTTGATTGTCCTTTTGGAGCTATAATGGACAAATCTTATTTAGTAGATGTTATAAGATTACTTAAAGATGAGAAGAAAGTTTATGCTATTGTGGCGCCAGCTATATCATCTCAATTTAATCATAGTAAGATTGGTAAAGTAATTACTGCTATAAAAAAATTAGGATTTGAAGATGTGTTTGAAGCAGCTTTAGGAGCAGATTTGGTGGCTGTTCATGAATGTAATGAATTTAAAGAAAAAGGTGAATTAGACTTCATGACAACAAGTTGTTGCCCTGCCTTTGTTTCTTATATAGAAAAAAATTATCCAGAGCTTAAGGAGTGTATATCTAACACTGTATCTCCTATGGTAGCTATGGCAAGGTTAATAAAATCTCAAAATAAAGATGTTAAAACTGTATTCATAGGACCTTGTATTGCAAAGAAAACAGAAGCTAAGAGAAATGAGGTTAGTGGAGATGTTGATTACGTATTAACCTTTGAGGAGCTTTTAGCTTTACTTGACTCTAGGAATATTAAAATCGACGAATGTGAAGAAAGTGATACTAAGCATGGTTCATTTTATGGAAGACTTTTTGCTAGAAGTGGAGGAGTTACTGAATCAGTTAAACATCTTATAGATAGCGAAGGGATAAAAGTAGATTTTAGACCTATACTTGGAGATGGAATTAAGGATTGTGATATAAAACTTAGATTAGCAAAACTAAAAAGAGCACAGGGAAACTTTTTAGAAGGAATGGCTTGTAAAGGTGGATGTATAAATGGGCCAGGATCCTTAAATCATGATATTAAGAATAGCAAAGAAGTTGATAAATATGGTGAATTATCCTCTTCTGAGAAGATAAAAGATACTTTAGCTGATATTAAATTTGAGGATTTAAATTTATCTAAAAATGAGTAATATAAAAAAATTCTAATTTAAAATATAAAAGCTTAAAAATAGAGTAGGAAAGTTTAGTTATATAAAATTAGTATCATACTAAAAATAAAATTAAGCCTTTAACTAATTGACTTTAAAAATGTTCTTATAGGGGGAGTAAGAACATTTAAATGATTAAAGTTAATTAGTAAAGGCTTTTAGTTTAGAAAAATAATAAATTAAATAGATTTTAGTAGATTAAGGGATAAAAGTTTGAAATAAATAATATTTTATTATTTAGTAACAAATAAAGGAATCAATTCTTCTTAAATCAACTCCAAAGTAAACCCATCTAAAGCCAGCCCAACGCCATCCAGAAACTGATCTTCTATCAACTCTAGTTAAGTAAGCCCAATAGCTTCTTCCATTAGTTTGCCAAATATAAGTGAATCTATATAGACAAAATCTTATAGAGCCAGAACTAACATTTTTTGCATTTGGATTTCCACTTCCTTGACCAAAATTTTGAACACCTGCATCTTTTTTTGATGGTATATAAGATGGAGGTGGTCCCATTGGTGAAGGTGATTGAGGACTTTGCCAATTAGTTGGTATAGGAAGCATATTTGACATATATCCAACAGGTGCGCTATGCATTAAGTCATTTCCCATATCCTTTATTGCATAAGGGAGGTCTTGTATAACAGCAGGTACATTTGCAATATTATCAGGAATATTTTTAATAACTGGTGGTATTACTGAGAATTTAGAATCATTGTCAGAATTTCTATAATTCATAGGATAGTCATCATTAAATGTATCTTCATTACCAGTGTAGTATCTTTCAAAGGAGTTTTCTGTATCCTCAGGTAAGACTTCAAACTCACCTACTTCATCTACTTCTTCATCTTCGTTGAAAAATCTAACAAAATCATTTGGATAAATTATTTCCATAAGTATCTCCTATAAAATTTTTATTTAGTATTAAACTATGCTTTTTGTTATCTAAAGGTGAATTTTATAAAGGCTTTAATAAAATTTAATAATCATAAAAATTGTAGAGAATTGACGAAATAATTATAGAATTTCAATGAATTCCATTGACAAAATGCTCTATATGTATAATAATTATAATTGCTTCAATAGGACAATGAAGTAGGTATAGGTTTGAAATTAAGTTAAGGTGCTAGGTGTTTTACATCTAGCACCTTAACTTTTTGTGGGAAAAATAAATTTTACTGTTAAAACTTGCCAAATTTATAAAATGGACTTGACTATATAAATTTAATAAACTAAAATTGATAATAAGAATTTATCAATAAGATAAAAATACACTTTAAATTGGTCCCGTGAGGCCAGAAAGAGGTATAATTATGTTAAATAGAATTTTTTGTTGTACAAAAAAACAGATGAAATTAAAAAATGAAATAGCTTTGTATTTTAATACAATTCCATATAAAAGAGAAAAAGAGGTATTAGAGTGATTGATTTTTTACGCAATCGCTCTAGTACCTCTTTCTTTTAATTAAATAACATTTAGAATGATGGCAATGGAATTAAGACCTTTTAAAGTGTGTTTTTTAAATATGATTTTAAATAGGAGGTCTAGAAATGAAAGCAAAGCTTATATTAGAAAATGGCGTAGTATTTGAAGGTAAAGCCTTTGGATATTTAAAGGAGTGCGTTGGAGAGGTAGTTTTCAACACAGGAATGACAGGATATCAGGAGGTTTTAACTGACCCTTCTTATTATGGACAAATAGTAACTATGACTTATCCCCTAATAGGTAACTATGGAATTAACTTAGAGGATTTAGAATCTAAGGAACCTAAAGTAAGGGGATTCATAGTGAGAGAAAAATGTCAGTATCCAAATAATTTTAGATGTGAATTAGAGCTTGAAACTTACTTAGCTCAAAATAAGGTTTTAGGATTAGATGGTATAGACACAAGAGCCTTAACAAAAATCTTAAGAAATAATGGGACAATGAAGGGAATTATAGTTTTAGATAATTCAAACTTAGAAGATGTTAAAGATAAGTTAGAAGCTTTCTCAAATAGAGATGCAGTTTCAATAGTTTCAACTAATGAAAAATATGAGATCTCAGGAGAAGGAAAGAAAGTAGCTATAATCGACTTTGGAATAAAGCAAAACATTATTAGAAACTTTGTAAAAAGAGGATGTAATGTTACAGTATTCCCTTATGACTTTAAGGCAGAAGAAGTTTTAGAAATAAATCCAGACTTAGTATTTTTATCAAATGGACCTGGAGACCCAGAGGATATGGGAGAAGCAGTAAATGAGATAAAGAAAATAGTTGGGAAGAAACCAATAGTAGGAATTTGTTTAGGACATCAATTATTAGCTTTAACCTTAGGTGGAGAAACTAAGAAGCTTAAGTTTGGTCATAGAGGATGTAATCATCCAGTTAAAGATTTAATAAATAATAGAGTTCATATAACATCACAAAATCATGGATACTATGTTGCTACTTTACCAGAAAATATGGAAATAACTCATGTAAGTATGAATGATGGAACAGTTGAGGGAATGAAACATAAAGAATTACCAATATTCTCAGTTCAATTTCACCCAGAAGCATGTCCAGGACCAAAGGATAGCGAATACATTTTTGATGAGTTTATGAAGTATGCACTATAAGGAGGAAGTAATATGCCATTAAATAAAGATATAAAAAAAGTTTTAGTAATAGGTTCAGGTCCAATAATAATAGGACAAGCGGCGGAGTTTGATTACTCAGGTACTCAAGCTTGTCAAGCTCTTAAAGAAGAAGGGATTGAAGTTGTACTTGTAAACTCAAACCCAGCTACAATAATGACTGATAAGGAAATAGCAGATAAGGTTTATCTTGAGCCTTTAACAGTTGAATTTGTAGAAAAAGTAATAGAGAAAGAAAGACCAGATTCCCTTTTAGCAGGAATGGGTGGACAAACAGGATTAAACCTTGCTGTTGAGCTTTATGAAAAGGGAATTTTAGATAAATACAATGTAAAAGTAATAGGTACTTCCATAGAATCTATTAAAGAAGGGGAAGATAGAGAACTATTCAGAGATATGATGAATAGAATCAATCAACCTGTTATTCAAAGTGAAATAATAACTGATTTAGATGCTGGTATTGCCTTTGCTAGAAAGATTGGATATCCAGTAATAGTTAGACCAGCCTATACTCTTGGAGGAACTGGTGGTGGAATAGCTAATAATGAAGAAGAATTAATAGAAACATTAACATCAGGATTACAATTAAGTACAATTGGACAGGTTCTTTTAGAGAAGAGTGTTAAGGGATGGAAAGAAATTGAGTACGAAGTAATGAGAGACTCTTTTGGTAATTGTATAACAGTTTGTAACATGGAAAACATTGACCCTGTAGGAATACACACTGGGGATTCAATAGTTGTAGCTCCTAGCCAAACATTATCAGATAAAGAGTATCAAATGCTTAGAAGTGCATCAATAGATATAATAAATGCTGTAGGAATTGAAGGAGGATGTAATGTTCAGTTTGCTTTAAATCCACATTCCTTTGAATATGCAGTAATAGAAATCAATCCAAGGGTTTCAAGATCTTCAGCTTTAGCTTCAAAGGCAACTGGTTATCCAATAGCAAAGGTTGCAGCTAAAATAGCTTTAGGATATGGATTAGATGAAATAAAAAATGCAGTAACAGGAATGACATATGCTTGTTTTGAGCCTTCATTAGACTATGTAGTTGTAAAAATTCCTAAATGGCCTTTTGATAAATTCCAAGGAGCTGATAGAGCTTTAGGAACTAAGATGATGGCTACTGGGGAAATAATGGCCATAGGAAGTAATTTTGAGGCAGCATTTTTAAAGGGTATAAGATCATTAGAAATAGGTAAGTATTCATTAGAACATAAAAAATTTAAAGATCTTTCAATGTATGAGTTAAGAGAAAGGGTAGTTTCTCCAGATGATGAGAGAATATTTGCTTTAGCTGAAATGCTAAGAAGAGGATACAGAATAGATATGGTTTCAAAAATAACTGGAATAGATATATTCTTCTTAGAAAAATTCAGATGGTTAGTTGAAGAAGAACAAAAGCTTAAGCAAAGCACAATAGATGATTTAAATAGAGAGTGGTTATTAAAATTAAAGAGAAGAGGTTTCTCAGATAAGGCAATAGCTGATATGCTAAAGGTTTCACCAGATGAAATCTACAGATTAAGAGATATATGGCATATAAAGCCTGCTTATAAAATGGTTGATACTTGTGGTGGAGAGTTTGAAGCTTTATCACCATACTATTATTCAACATATGAACAATATGACGAAGTAGTCGTTTCTGATAATAAGAAAGTTGTAGTTATAGGATCAGGTCCTATAAGAATAGGACAAGGAATAGAATTTGACTATGCTTCAGTTCACTGTGTAATGGCACTTAGAAAGCAAGGAATTGAAACAATAGTTATAAACAATAACCCAGAGACAGTAAGTACAGACTTCAGTATTTCAGATAAGCTTTACTTTGAACCATTAACTGAAGAGGATGTTTTAAACATCATAGATAAAGAAAATCCAGATGGAGTTATACTCCAATTTGGTGGTCAGACAGCTATTAAGCTTGCTAAGTTCTTAAAAGAGAAGAATATTCCTACCTTAGGAACTACTTCAGATCAAATAGATCTAGCTGAGGATAGAGAACAATTTGATGATTTATTAGAAAGACTTAATATAGCTAGACCGAAGGGAAAAGGAGTTTGGAGCTTAGAAGAAGGCTTAGAGGAAGCAAGAAGATTAGGATTCCCAATCTTAGTTAGACCTTCCTTCGTTTTAGGTGGTCAAGGTATGGAAATAACTCATGATGAAGAAGAGTTAACATACTATTTAACAAATGCCTTTGAGAAAGATTCTAAGAATCCAATACTTATAGACAAATACTTAATGGGTAGAGAAATAGAAGTTGATGCCATATCTGATGGTGAAGATGTTCTAGTTCCAGGAATTATGGAGCATTTAGAAAGAGCAGGAGTTCACTCAGGAGATAGTATTACTATGTACCCAGCTCAAAATATTTCAGATAAGATAAAGGAAGATGTTCTAGATTACACTAAGAAATTAGCTTTAAGCATAGGAATAAAGGGAATGATAAATATTCAGTTTATTGAGTTTGAAGGAAAGCTTTATGTAATAGAGGTTAACCCAAGAGCTTCAAGAACAGTTCCATATATATCAAAGGTAAGTGGAGTTCCAATAGTAGACATAGCTACTAGAATAATGCTTGGAGAAAGATTAAAAGATTTAGGATATGGAACAGGAGTTTATAAGGAGCCAGATTTAGTATCAGTTAAGGTTCCAGTATTCTCAACTCAAAAACTTCCTAATGTTGAAGTAAGTTTAGGACCAGAAATGAGATCCACAGGAGAAGTTTTAGGAGTAGGAAGAAATGTTTTTGAAGCGTTATACAAAGGCTTTGTTGGGGCTTCTATGTACACTGGAGATAAGGGTAAAACTATCTTAGCTACTATTAAGAAACATGATAAAAAAGAATTTATGGAACTTGCTAAGGATTTAGATAAATTAGGATATAATTTCATAGCAACAACAGGAACAGCTAAGGAATTAAGAGAGGCTGGAATAGATGCTAAGGAAGTTAGAAGAATAGGAGAAGAATCTCCAAACATCATGGATTTAATAAAGAATAAAGAAATAGATTTAGTGGTAAATACTCCAACTAAAGCTAACGATTCTAAGAGAGATGGATTCCATATAAGAAGAGCGGCAATAGAAAGAAATATAGGAGTTATGACTTCATTAGATACTCTTAAAGCTCTAGTAGAGTTACAAAAAGAAGGAGCACATAATAGAGAGTTAGAAGTATTTAACTTAATATAAAGTATTAATAATATAAAATAAGTTCTATTTAGTTTTGGTTAACTGAAGCTAAATAGGACTTTTATTTTTTTTATACCTAAAGATTTAAAGTTAAAATTATATTTTTCATATAATAAAACTACTTTTTAGTTATGTGTTGTTTAAAATTTACCTTTTAGTTAGGGCTCAGTTAGTTTTTAAATTATGTTAAGAAAAAATAATTTCTTTGTGGATAAATTTTAATAAAAGTTATTGATTTATTCTAACTGAGCCCTTTGACGCTAAAAATTTCATAATTACCTTTTTAAAATAAGAAAATCTTATTATAAATCCAATATAAATTTAAATGGTAATATAATTGTAGTATTTTTGTGGATAAAGTGTATTAAAATTTGTTTTGAAAGAAAAATACTGTGAAGAAATATAAATTATTTATTTTGTGGATAAAAAATATTTTGAATTGCTGTGGATAATTTTTAAAAAATAATTCTGTGGATAAATTTTTGATTTTAGAAATGTGATTAAATTAAAGTATAATAATATAAGAGGTTTGTTTTAAAAAGCACTTAGTTATTATACTATAAAAATATTAATATTCAATATAAAATTTATAAATTATTGGGGGTGATTTTTATGGAAACAGCTAAGAGAGTATTAAAGAATTTTTTTATAAAAAGTATTTTGTTTATAATTTCAGTACTTTTAGCAATGGCATTTTATAAGTTAATAGTAAAGGAATGCATAGATGTTTTTATAAAAATAGATTTGAGTGGTAAAAAAGGTTTTGTAATATATAACTTTTTTAAGTTAACAAGTGTAATGCTTATATATCAAGTTTTCTTAACAACAACTAGAATGAAAACTTCAAAACTATTTAAATTATTCTTATTTGGCTTATATGTAGGAACAATGTTCATACTATTATTTGCTAGACCTAAAATGGCCAGAGGATTCCAGTTAGATCCTTTTGCAGTTTTACATGGTCTACGAGGGGATAGGACAGGACAATTATATTTAATAGGTAATATAATATTCTTTATGCCTATAGGATATGTGCTAAGAAAATATAACTTTGTATTAGCCTTTATATTATCTGCCTCTATAGAGTTTAATATAGAACTTGCTCAATACGTATTTAAAAGAGGATTCTTTGATTTAGGGGATGTATTTATAAATTTAGTTGGTATATTTATTGCTTATTTTATTTGTAAAATAGCTTACTTTATTAAAGATAGGGTTTCTAAAAGAGATCATGAGATAGAAGAGGTTGCATAGATAAGAATTACTATAAGTAAAAAAATAGAGAAATATACATATAAATAAAGAATTTTATAGAAAAAAGGATGTAATATGAATGATTACATCCCTTTTTTTTCTTGACAAGCGAACATATGTTTTATAAAATTAAAAAAGATGAGGGAACATAAGTTCTTATTTTTTTTAGACAGCTTAGGAATATATAGGACATTAACATAATATAATAGCATATAACAAATTTTAGGGGGTTAATTTATATGACTAAGAGCAGCGGTATGTTTGTAAAAATAAATTATAAAATTAATGGAGATAATAGATTCCAAGGTGAGCATAAAGCCAAAATGTATAAAGATACAGCTGTTAACAAGTATGTATTATGTGGTGGGTCATATTTCAGAAATAGAGGAACTATAATATTCCATGCTAATAATTTTAAAGAAGCAGAAGAAATTATAAATAATAATCCATTTGTTTTTTATGAGGATTATTCCTTTGAAATATTAAGCAAGAATTCAATAAGTTTAGGAAATACATATCATTAATATAATAATATAAAATGACCTTTGAAATTAACAAAGGTCATTTCTTCAAATTATGAGAAATCAATTTAAAGCATTGATTTCTTTTTTTATTATATATCTAATAAATTTTTCTTGTAAGTTGAGTAAAGGTCATTTAATTCACTCATGTTTTTATCAAGTTTTATTTGTAAATCAGAAGCTTTTTCAAAATCAGATTCATTTATAGCGTTCTTTATTTGAGTAAATAAGCTTCTTCTATGATAAGAATCTTTCATTGTTATATGTCTTAATTCATTTATTGTCATCCAAGTTGATACGTCAAGATCTAAGGCTTTATCACAACAATGAAGTTGTTTAGCGGCTCTTATATCTTTTGTGTAAGAAGGTATTATTCTTGAAGTTATTTCTGTAGTCCATCTCTTAGTAGTAGCCATTTTGAAACTATTTATAAGCTTGTCTGTAAATACTGAATTTACTTTTAATACCTCTACCTTTTCAGGGTATTTATCAAAAGCACTTAGGTTTTCAAAAACAGTAGCAGGAGCCACACCAAAGTATTCATCTCTTTGTGAATCTGTGAAATCTTCAAACACATCTTCTTCACTTCTATATGCTCTAGATTTTTCTAGGTAATCTGCTTCTTCACCAGGTTTTTTAGATAATTCAGCTAAAAGATCATCTTCTGTTTTATCATTTTCTAAAGCATACTTAATACCATCTAACATAGCCATATAGCTTGATGCTATACAAAGATAAGTATTTGTAAATGGATTTGGTGATCTAAGTTCAAATCTAGTAGCTAAAGGATTGTGAGGATCTCTTATTAAACCTGCTAATATAGTTCTATTTCTAGATGGAACTTCAGGGCTTTGACCTAGAGATGTAACTATACAAACAGGAGCTTCAAATCCTGGTTTTAATCTTTTTAATGAGTCTGTTGTAGCTGAGATAAATGGATTCATTACCTCGTAGTTCTTTAATATACCCATTATAGAACCATACCCTATTTTACTTAAGAAATGATTTTTAGTTGGATTAAATAAGTTTATCATTCTTCCATCTTTTAGTTTTAAGCTTAAGCTTAAATGAGTGTGTTCTCCACTACCAGCAACTCCTGATATTGGTTTAGCAAGGAAGGTTACTTCTAATCCGTTTCTTCTAAAAGTTTCTTTAACTAATGTTCTTATAAATAATTCATTATCTGCAGCTTGCATAGCATCTGAGAATTTCCAGTCTATTTCTAATTGTTCCATTATATGATCAAATTGACCTGAAGAAGTAAGCTTAGCTTTAACTCCACCAACCTCTTTGTGTCCCATTTCAGGTTCAAATCCATATTCATCCATATATAATAAACTTTGTTCTAAGGCTGTTCTAACATTACCCTTAGTTCTTGTCCAATATTGTTCTTGTAAAACTTCAGAAGTTGAAAGTTCTTCAATTAAAGCTTTATCATTTGGTGTTTTTACCCAAAATTCTAATTCTGTTGCAGATGTTAATAAAAGGTCATCTATATCATCGAATTTTATATTTAAATCATTTAGTGTTTCAGGATATTTTTTTAATAATGAGAATATGTTTGATTTGAATGTGTCAATTGAATTTTTTAATATATGTCTAGAGTCCACTGCTTTATCTTCATGGATTAAGAAACAAGGAATTCTAAGTGTTCCTACTGGTCTATTAGTTAAAGGGTCTATAAAATCATAATTGTAATCTACAAACCAATTACAATCTAAATCGGCAATCATATCCACTTTTGCGTTATTTAAAGTTGCTATTCCTGGAAGGACAACTGAAGAACCGTCTGTTTGTACGGCAGTTCCATGAAGGAAAGAATCTATATCTTTTAAAAATAGTTTAGAAGGAATTTTTTCGTCAGTATCATTACCTGCTAAGTCAACCCCAACTAAAGATACAAATTTTATTTCAGGATGGTCCTCAAAAATAGAAATTAAACTTTCTTTATTATGATATTTCTTAGGAATTGTAAATAATAAATCTTTATTCATAATTATTTAGAAGTAATACAATTATAATAAATTAACATAATTGCAATAATCTTCTGTTCACATCCTTTCATTTTTATGACTAATAGTTATTTTAAACGTACAATAATATGATTTTTATTTAATAATATTCGTCATGTAAATATTCTTAAAAAGATTTTATTACAATAGAATATTACTGTCAATATATTTTATATTTTAATATAAAGGTAAAATATGAATTTTAATAGATTTATTTAATAGAAAGTTATAAAATTATCTTAAGATTATTAAATAAAGTACTTAGAAGTGAGGGATAGCGATGCAAGATGATTTAAAGAATGCACCTATAGGTTTTTTTGATTCTGGCTTAGGAGGCTTAAGCGTTTTAAGAAAAGCCTTAGAAATGATGCCAAATGAAAATTATATATATTATGGGGATTCTAAGCATGCACCTTATGGAGAGAAGACTCCACAAGAGATAAGGTCACTTTCATTTAATGCTATTGAATTTTTAATAAAAAAGGGAGCTAAGGCAATTGTAATAGCATGTAATACTGCAACTTCAGCAGCAGCTCATGATCTTAGAGAGTATTATAAAGATATACCTATAATAGGCATAGAACCTGCTTTAAAGCCTGCTATAAAGTTACATGAAACTGGATCAGTAATAGTAATGGCAACAAAGGCAACTTTAACTCAAGAGAAATTCAAAAATCTTATGGATAAATATGGGGAGCATAGAGAAGTAATACCTCTTCCTTGTCCAGGGTTAGTTGAATTTATAGAGGCAGGAGATTTAGAGGGAGAAGATGTAAAAAACTTCTTGAGAGAAAAATTAAATCCTTATATGGATAGAGAAATTTCAAGTATAGTTTTAGGATGCACTCATTATCCTTTTGTAAAAGATGTAATACAAGATCTTGTTGGAGAAAAAGTAGACATAATAGATGGAAGTTCAGGCACGATAAGAGAGTTAAAAAGAAGATTAGAAGAAAATAATATGGAATCAGAATCAAAGAAAAAAGGTAATTTAGATATATTTAATTCCTTAGAAGATAAGAAAATATTAGAGTTAAGTAAAAAGCTTATAGAAATTAAATAACCAATTAATGGTCTACAGTAATACGAAATAACATATAACTTTATTTATGATAATTTAGTATATATTATTTTAGTATTTCTGTAGATTTTTTATTTTAAGAAATTTTTTTACAAAAAAGTTTGTTAAATTGTTGACAAAATAATGAGGGGTTGATATTATAATAAATGTAAAGAGAATTTTCAGAAAATTTGAACAAAGATTAATGGGAGTTACTTAAAGAGGGAGGATTTCATAATGAAAATAAATGTAAGAGAATTTTTAGGAGATAAGATACACGTTGAGGATGCTATAATCTTAAGAGATTATATTGAAGATAATTTAAATGAAAATGTAGAATTAGATTTTGGTGGTATAGGTAGAGTTTCAACAACTTTCTTAACTTGTTTATTTACTGATATGATAAATAAAGAGGGAAGAGAGAATATTATTTCAAAAATTAATGTTAAGAATTTATCAAACTATACTGATTATTCAAGAGTTGTAGCTGGAACTACTTTTGCTTAAAAATGAAAATATGAATTATATAAAAGCTATAAAATATTATATTAAGTTGAACTCTAAATGGGCAACATAATAGAATCTATGTTATTAGGATTCTTTATGTTGTCTTATTTTTATTTTTAAATATTTCCCCAATATTCCATTGTTAAGAGAAATAATATATAATTTTATACAAAGAAGGATTAACATTTTAGTTTAAGTAAATAATACTAAATAGTTAAATTTGAAAGGAGAATTACTAATATGAATCCAATAGTTACAATAGAAATGGCAACTGGAGAAAAAATCAAAATAGAATTATATCCAGAAATTGCTCCAAACACAGTTAGAAATTTCGTTAGTTTAGTTAAAAAAGGTTTTTATGATGGATTAACATTCCACAGAATTATACCAGGATTTATGATACAAGGAGGATGCCCAGAAGGTACAGGAATGGGTAACCCAGGATATAGAATAAAAGGTGAATTTACAAGAAACCAATTCCCAAATAACTTAAAGCATTCAAGAGGAGTTATATCAATGGCTAGAGCTATGAATTTTGATTCAGCAGGAAGCCAATTCTTCATAATGCACGAAAATTCACCACATTTAGATGGTCAATATGCTTCATTTGGTAAGGTTATAGAAGGTATGGACGTTGTTGATAAAATAGCAAATGTAAAAACTGATTACAATGATATGCCAGATGAGCCACAAGTTATGGCAAAAGTAACTGTAGAAAATGCAGAGGGTATAGAAGAACCAGAAATACTTTAATTTATGAATGTATGGGAGGAAGATTAGCATGAGTATGCTTAATAATAGCAAAGCTATTCTAACTTATGGTTTAAATGAAAAGGAAACAAAAGACTTTCAAGCAACAGGGCACAAGGTTATTAATATAAGTAATGAAATGGCTTCTATGAAAGTTAAAGACATATTAGAAGGCTTAAAATTTGAAGTTGTTTCAAAGAAAAACTTTGATGAAAAAGTTGTTATATTCAGTAATTTCCCTGATGAAGAATTACAAATGATGGTTTCAATAGCAAAAGTTATTACAGAAAATCCTATAATGGCTGTAGTTACAGAAACCTCTAAAGAATGGCAATTTAACTACCTTGTTGAACATTTGATTGAAGAAAGAGAATGGTATAGAAGTATGCAAGGAGGAAAAGCTTAAATGAGTAGAGTTGGGGAAAGAATAAAAGAGGCTAGAGAAAAAAGTGGAATGACACAAAAAGCTTTAGCTAAAAAGCTAGGTGTAGCTGAGAAGTTTGTAAATGAAGTTGAAACAGGAAGAAAAATTATAAATGAATCACTTATATCAAAGGTATCAAAGGTTTTAAATACTGATTTAAATGATATAAATATGGTTGTTACTGATGAGGAACTTCAAAAAGAACTTAAAGCTGAAAAACAAGTAAGACAAACAAAACCAGCAGAGGTTAATGAAGTTTGGAATCAAGCTTTTGGATCAGTTTTAAAAAATGTTCCAATATATGATTATTCATTAGCTCAGGTTAAGGGATATAAACAACTTGCTACTGCTTCAAATAAAATAGATGGTCATACAGCAAACAAAGTTTTTTATTTAAAAATAGAAAATAATGATATGACTGGCTATAGAATTCAAGAAAATGATTTAGCCTTATGCTATTCAATAAAAGAGATAGAAAATAATTCTATTTGTTTAGTTGAATTCAATGGAAAGAGAGTTATTAGACAAATTAAAAAGCTAGATAATGTTAAGGCTTTATTAATAAGCAATAATGGTAGCATGAGAACAGAGACAGCTAACATAAAAGAAGTTAAGTCAATCGCTAAGCTTTATAGAATAGAATTTGATTTATAAATTTAAATATAAAAAGGACAGTTCTAAATTAGAACTGTCCTTTTTATATTTAAATACTTTTTATGTTGGTTATCAAAAAGAAGAAATTCTGAATAAAATAGCTATAAGAAAATAAAGTAAGTAAGAAGGAAGTGGATTTAGTGGAGTCAACTGAGAGAAAAAACTTCTATAATGATAAAAATTATATAAGCTTTGTTGTGGCTTATGATGGAAATATTAAAAAAGAAATTGATGATATAAATGATGCTAGTATCTTTTTTATTGATGACAATTTTGCAATCTTATCTATAAAATTACAAAACTATATGGAAACTATAAGAAGTATAAAAAGTATAATTTATATAGAGTTAAATGGAATATATACCCTAGGTGAAAGTCCTGTAGAAGATTCAAAGGCTCCAGTATTTCATAGGAATCCATCTTTAAATCTTAGAGGAAGTGGAGTTGTTGTTGCCATAGTTGATACTGGAATAGATTATTTAAATAATGAATTCATGAGAGAAGATGAAACTACTAGAATATTAAGGATTTGGGATCAAACAATAGATAGTGGGAAGACTCCTGATGGATTTATTAGTGGAAGCGAGTATACAGAAGAAGATATAAATAAAGCTATACAAGCTCAAAAACAAGGGCAGAATCCATATGATATTGTTCCTTCAAAAGATGATTATGGCCATGGAACTAAGATGGCAGGGATAGTTGGAGCTAGAGGGATTAATAGAGAAATAGTAGGAGTAGCTCCAGATTGTGAGTTTATAATCATAAAATTACAGGAAGCATCTAAAGAATATGTAGATTTTTATTATGCTAAAGGAGATAAGGCTAAATATAGAAATACAGATATAATAATGGCTCTTAAATATTTATATGAATTATCATTTACCTTAAATAAACCAATGATAATATACTTACCTTTAGGAAGCAACTTAGGAGATCATGCAGGTGCAAGCATATTAGAACGATATGTTGATACTAAAATCTCCGGGAGAAACTCCTTATTTGTAGTTACGTCTACAGGAAATCAAGGAAATACAGATACACATACTTCAGGGGAGATAAAGAGTAATGGTGATAGTCAGATAATAGAACTTAATTGTGGGAAAGAGCAAAAAGGATTGGTTTTACAAATATATGCTCAAAGGCCTAGTAAAATAAAGTTAGGCATATTATCTCCTTCTGGGGAGAGATTTGAAAATACTAATCCTAGAAAGACAAAGCATATATTGATAAATGACGCACCAACTTGGAAATTTATTTATGAAGGAACTACAGTACAAGTTACTTATGACTCCCCAGATGAATTTACTGGAGATGATAAGTTTGTAATAAAGATGGAGGGAATCACAGAGGGGGTTTGGAGGTTTATATTAACTGGTAACAATATAGTTGATGGTAAATATTATGCTTGGATTCTTCAAAGAGAATTATTAGCTGAGAATACAAGATTTTTGAATCCTTCTCCTTATACAACATTAACTATACCAGGAACTGCAAAGACTATTATTAATACCTCATACTACAATCAAAATAATGGGGCTATAGTATCAGAATCTGGAAGAGGATATACAATGAAAGATTATATACAGCCTATAATAACAGCTGGGGGCATAAATGCCATAACAACTAAACCTGGTGGAGGGACTATAACCATGTCTGGGGCAAGTGTTGCTGGGGCAATTTTAGCAGGGTGCTGTGCTTTAATAATCCAATGGGCCGTTGTAGATGGAAATGATCCTCAAATGTATGCAACTAAATTACAAGCTTATATTATTAGAGGAGCTAGGAAAAGAGAAGGAGATACTTATCCAAATAGACAGTGGGGATATGGAATTTTGGACATGCAAGAAATATTTAAGAGTTTAACGAATAAGTAAATAAGGAGTATAAGTATGGAGAATAAAGCTAAGGTTGGCATAGATTTTATAAATACAATACCCAAGCAAATACTAACTAGCTTAATAGAACAATATTCCCCTAATAATGGAGAGATAGAGTTAGTTGTTTTATATGGAGATAATTTTTTAAGATTTAAAAATTCAGTAGATGCCATAGGTGCTAAAGTTGAAGATTTAGGATATGGATTTGGAATACTCATAATAAAGGTTAATGATTTAAATAGGATAATTGAGCTTGAAGGTCTTCAATATATAGAGCTACCCAAAATTTTATATACATCAGCTTATGATAGTAATAGAGCATCCTGTATTCCATCGGTATGGAATAATTATAATTTAACTGGAGAAGGAATATTAGTTGGTTTTTTAGATACTGGAATAGACTACACTCATAATGCTTTTAAAGATGATGAGGGCAATACCAGGATAGAGTATATATATGATCTTGAAAATGGAGTTGTATATGATAAAAATAAAATAAATGAAGCTTTAAAATCTGAAGATCCATTTAGCATTGTACCTGAAATTGATTTATCAGGTCATGGAACTCATGTTGCAGGAATTGCATGTGCCGGAGGAAATATAAACTTTGATAATTATGGAGTTGCATATAAAAGTAGCATAGCAATGGTAAAGATAACTGGTGAGAATAGTTTAAGGGCGGCCTTAAGTACACAGCTTATGAGAGGGTTAAAATTTTTAATGGATAAAAGTAATGAGATTAATAAACCTTTAGTTGTAAATATAAGTTTAAGTACAAATGATGGTTCTCATAATGGAAGTAGTTTACTAGAAAAGTATATTCAAACTTTTACTCAATTACAAAAGGCAGTTATTGTAGTAGCTGCTGGGAATGAAGGTAATAGTGCTCATCATGTAGGGGGCAAGATGAAAAAAGAAGAAGATTTAGACTTAAATATAGGAGATGGAGAAAAAGGTATTATATTAGATTTTTTCAAGCCTGTATTAGTTGATGTATCAGTTGAAGTAATTTCACCAACTGGAATAAGTACAGGACCAATGGGATTATCTGAGTCTTATAAAGAAAGATTTGTTGGAAGAGAAAAAATAGTTGTATATAGTACTGGTCCTAAGCCTTTTGATATACAAGGACAAACTACCATAAGTATTTTGCCCTTAGGAGATACAATAACTTCTGGTGGATGGAGAATTATAGTTAGAAAATTAAATAATTATGAGGGATATTTTGATGTTTGGTTACCTATAGCAGAAGGATTAAATGAAAGAACAAGATTTTTACAACCATCTGTTTATAATACATTAGGAATCCCTGCAACTGTAGAAGGGGTTATCTCCGTTGGAAGTTATAATTTTTTAAACAATAATTTATCAGCTTTTTCTGGAAGAGGAGTTGTTAGACCAGAATGGTTAATAAAACCGGATTTGGTAGCGCCAGGTGAAAATATATTATCCACTGTTGAGGAGCAAGGATTTGATACTAAAAGTGGTACATCAATGGCTGCTCCACAAGTTTCTGGAATATGTGCTCTTCTTTTTGAATGGGGGATTATAAGAAATAATGATCCTTTTTTATATGGAGAAAGAATTAAATATTATTTGATTAAAGGAGCAAAGAGGACGATCTTTGGTGAGGCATATCCAAATCCAGACTTGGGATATGGATTTGTATGTTTAGATAGAACAATGGAATTATTAATTAATAGGAGATAGTTATGGAAACTGTATCTAATAAAGCGAATCTATTAGTTGACCCTGAAAGCATGAATTTTCTTGTTGAATATAGAGGGGATATAGAGAATGAAGTTAAGGATATTGAAAATGTTGAAGTCTATATAATTGATGGTACTTATGCTGTTTTATCCATGAAAAATGTTGACTATGATAGTGTTATTCAGATGATAAATTCCTTGGTTTTTATAGAGCTTGGAGGAATATATACTCTAAGTAGTACAAGTCCTATAGAGGCCTCTAAGGCAGAAAACTTTCATAATAGTCCATACTTAAAATTGACAGGGAAAGATGTGATTGTTGGAATTATTGATACTGGAATAGATTATTTAAATCCTGAATTTACTGATAGTAATGGAAAGACTAGAATATTAAAAATATGGGATCAATCATTAAAAACAGATAAGTATCCTAAAGATATGTTTTATGGAACTGAGTATAGTGAAGAAGAAATCAATCAAGCAATAGAACTTAATAATAGTGGCGGAGATCCATATACTATAGTTCAATCTAAAGATGATGTAGGACATGGCACAGAGATGGCTTGCATAATAGCAGGAAGTGGAAAGGATGAAAGTTTAACAGGGGTAGTTCCAGAATGTGACCTTGCAATAGTAAAGTTAGATAGAGCTTTTAAAAAATACACAGATTATTTCTTTGCAAAGGGTGACGCTGTTAAGTATAGAAATGTAGACATACTTTTAGCAATGAAATATTTATATAATTTATCATTTCAATATAATAAACCAATGGTTATATATATTCCTATGGGAACTAATTTTGGAGCCCATGATGGATCAAGTATTTTAGAAAGATATATAAATGATATTTCAAATAAAAGAGGAATTGCTGTAATTGCTTCATCTGGCAATCAAGGAAATACTAATACCCATGCTGATGGAATAATAACAGAGATGGGTGATAATAAAACCATAGAGCTTGATGTTGGAGAGGATCAAGATGGTATTATGATGATTATTTTAGGTTATAAACCTGATAAATTTAAGCTTTCAATAATTTCACCATCAGGAGAACTTATTGAAAATGCTAATCCCTTAACTAACTATGGTGGAAATAAAAATTTAGCTGTTGAAAATGGATATAAAATAAATTTTATATATGAAGGAACAACTATGGATGTTTTTTATGATTCGCCAGATGAACTTACTGGAGGGGAGAGAATTGTAATAAGAGCACAAAATTTAAAGCCTGGAATATGGAGATTTAGATTAACTGGACAGCATATAACCTTTGGAAATTTTGATGCCTATATATTGCAAAAAGAATTATTAGCAGAGGGAACAAAATTTTTAATATCATCACCATACACAACATTGACCATTCCAGGAGCCGCAGAGAAAATGATAACTGTAGCTTCATATAATCAAGAGAATAATACCATATTATCTTCATCAGGAAGAGGGTATGCAAGAAATGATATTATTCAACCTATTATTGCAGCAGGTGGAGTAAATGCTTTAACTATAAACAACAAAGGAGAAAAGGTATCAGTTAGTGGGGGAAGCGTTGCTGCGGCTATAGTAGCTGGGTGCTGTGCAATGTTATTTCAATGGGGAATTGTTTATAATAATGATCCAACACTATATGTAGCTAAACTTCAAACATACCTAATAAGAGGTGTGGATACTAGAGAAGGTGACATGTACCCAAATCGAGAGTGGGGATATGGAACTATAGATATGATCAATGTTTTTAATAGTTTAAGAACCTAGAGTTTTAAATATTACAAAGTAAAAAATAATTTTGATTATATTTTAATTATAAATACTTATTAACAAAATAGATATTAATCTCATAAACTATATGGTATTAATTTATTATTAGGAGAAAGTATATGGCATTAGGTGGATTAAAAGTTCAATGTTTTAGTGAACAAAGGAGATATATACCTATTGATAAATGTAAGGTTAAAATAACACCAACAGGAGAAGATGGTGTGGCTGTAGGAGATACTATAGAATTATATACAGATGATACTGGAAGCACTGACACTATAGAATTAGATGCACCACCAATAGAAAATTCTAATCAACCAGGTACGATTCCTTATAGTTTCGCAGAGGTTATTGTTGAAAGAGAAGGATTTTTACCTGTAGCAGTAAATGGAGTACAAATCTATCCTTCAAGAGTTGCTCTTCAAAATGTAAACTTACCTGAGACTAGAGGATATTATAGACAAGAGGAAGTTATTGATATACAACCTAATAGATTAGTTGGAAATTTCCCACCAAAGATACCTGAAGCAGAGGAAAAGGAACTTCCACCACCAAAGGGAACAGTGGTTTTACCAGAGCCTGTAGTTCCAGAGTATATAGTTGTTCATAATGGTAGACCAAATGATAATTCAGTAGCCAATTATAAGGTTAATTATAAAGACTATATAAAAAATGTTGCATGTTGTGAAATTTTTTCAACATGGTCTGAAAATACTATAAGAGCTAATGTTTATGCCATAATATCATTTACTTTAAATAGAATATATACTGAATGGTATAGAGGAAAAGGTAAGAATTTTGATATAACTAATTCAACAGCTTTTGACCATGCTTTTAGTTATGGAAGAAACTTTTATGATAACATAAGTAGAATTGTAGATGAAATATTCTCAACATATATGAAAAGATTCAATTCTAAGCAGCCTCTTTTAGCACAATATTGTGATGGAATAAATGTACAATGTCCAGGTTGGATGACTCAATGGGGAAGTAAATACTTAGGAGACGAAGGAAAGGTTCCTTATGATATTTTAACCTCTTTTTATGGAGATGATTTAGAATTAAAGTCTGCTAAAAAGGTTAAGGGAAGTCCAAGATCATATCCAGGTTATACTCTAACTTCTGGAGCTTCAGGAGAACCTGTAAGAGTTATACAAGAACAATTAAATGCTATTTCAAGAGCTTATCCTTTAATACCTAAGATTGCCGTTGATGGAAAATATGGTCCTAAAACTAGAGAAGCTGTAAAAACATTTCAAAAAATATTTAACCTTCCTCAAACAGGAGAGGTAGATTATGCAACATGGTATAAAATATCAGATGTCTATGTTGCAGTAACAAAAATAGCAGAGCTTAGATCAAGTGTTGAGAAGAAGATATTTTATCCACCAACAATAATGGATAGACGTGAAAATGTACCAAAGATAATTTATTAAATATTAAAGCTGAGCAAGTTATATAATTTGCTCAGCTTTTACTTTTTATCTTTATTTTTTTAATTTAAAAAAGTAGAAGTAAATACATTGAGCTATAAATACTAAGCTTAAAACTCCAAACATTGGGTATAATGTGGATATTAAGTTTGAAAATCCTATTAATGAAATTGGAAGTGCTACTATTAAAACTACAAATATGGCATGTTTATATTTTATTTTAAAGATTTTAGTAAGAGTTTTACTTATAGAATATACATCAGAAACCTCTGTAGAAAACATTTCAGCTAATATTATTATTAAAAGCATTATTTGAATAGGCTTTCCAAATCTATCAGCAATATAAAGTAGAGGAATTTCGTATTGGAATATTTGTGGTTGATTAACCATAAGCATTGAATTTATAAAAATACATATTATTGTTAGAAGAACTGAACCTAATATAATTCCCCAGGTCATGATTTTTTTACTTTTTACTTCGTTACTTAAAGGAACAATAACCCCGCAGCAGCAAAGAATGTTATAACCACAATAAAGTATTCCAGAAGTAAAAACTCCCTTAGAAAGTTTTGGAGTAGAAGAAACAAGAGAACCTATAGTAATTGGGTCATTAGCAAATATAACATAAAGAATCATAAGCGTAGTTGTTACTATTATTAAGGATGGAACAATGATAGAATTTATCTCTACTAATCCATCAGTTTCTCTCATAAGAATAAGCGAAGCAATAATAGCCATAAATATTGAACCTATAATCTTAGGAATTCCAAAGTATTGATTCAACAAGGCTCCGCTACCAGCTAGTATTATTGACGCACTAGATATTAAGTAAAAGGTTGTTATGATTCCAGTGAGTTTTCCTAAAATATTAGGGCTAACTGTATTTATGACTTCGCTATAGGAATTTAAACTATGTTTAATACTTATTCTTGAAATTATGTTACAAAGAAAAATATAAAATAAGCCAGTCATTATAATAGTAAAAAAGCTTTTATATCCATACACTGTAAAGAAATTTGTTATTTCCTTTCCAGAGGCAAGTCCAGCTCCTACTATAGTTCCTATAAAAACAAAAGCTACTTGAAAAACTTTTATAATACTTTTCATTAAATCACCTCTCTAACTAAATATATAAGTTGTAAAGGAAGTTTATTCTTAAAATAAAAAAGTAAAAATTAAGTTTAGGATATTTATTATTTTATTAATACTTTTAGGCTATTTGGAAAACCTAAAATAGGACTTATTCTAAGGGAGGAATGATTATAAATGGTTAAAAAGATTATGGCATCCTTAATTATTGGATCTTTATTTCTTTTCATGGGCTGTAATAGAATAAGTAATACGGTCAATGATAATAAGGAGCTAAAGGAAAGTGTTGAAAGTATATATTTTAATAATAAGATAGCAATATCAATTGCAGAGGAATATATGGAGGCTCTTAAAAGTAATGATTTAGAAAAGATAAAAAGGTTATCTGATAAAGAGGTTGATAAAAATATAATAATTAGTCCTAGTAAGGATCTTGAAATAACAGGGATTAAGCAAGTTGGGTCAGCGCAATTAGGAAATAAAACTATGTTTAAATTCTATGTAACTAGAACTAAAGAAGGAGAGCCTAAGGCTGATTTAGAGCAATATTATTTAGAAGTTAGAAAAACTGAAGAGGGAGAATATAAGGTATCAGAACTTAAATCAACTGAGCTTTATAGTGTTTTTTTAGATAAGGATAAATTAAAGATTAGAAAAGATGATGATGTTGAGATTAACACATTAATAGATTTAAAGAGCATACCAGATAAAATTTATCCAAAGGTTAATGTTATAGATGTAGCCAAGGTTGATGTACCTAAAGAAGCTTTTTCAGCCGTAGAAATTTCATTTTCAGGAGATAAAGTAGCAATTTCAACATATAAGGGTGAAGATTCTTATATAGGAGTGGTTGATGTTGAGGATGCACAGGAGACTGCAGCTAAAGAAGGGGAAGATGAAGGGGGAAAAGAAGATGAAAAGAATAATGATAAAACTTTAGGGAAAAAGATAACATCATTAGATGTATTAAATGGATGTAAAATTTCTAGCTTAAATTTTTCAGATGATGATGGATATGTTGTTGTAAATTATGTTAAAGGAAATGGCACAAGATTTAAGGTTTATCAAAGTGGTGGAAGTATAGTTTCATTAGAATTAGATGATATATTTGCAGAAGAGGAATATAATCTTATTTATGAAAGAATACAGGATAACAATATAATTATGAATGTTACTCCAATAATAAAATCAAATAATACTGAAAGTGGCTTAATTGGAAGATATAAAATATCTCTAAAAGATTTTAAACTTGAAAAACTATAGTATAATATAAAATAAGTTAATCATAACCCTTAAATTTATGATTAACTTTTTTATTTTAAAGAAATTTTGATTTTAATGAAAAGGTGATATAAATGGAAAAAAGAAAAACGTGGGGAGACAAGAGATATAATACTTTAAATAGATTTTTAAGAGAAAAGTTTGGAGAAAAAGTATTTAAAATAAGTTTAGATGGTGGTTTTACATGTCCTAATAGAGACGGTAAGGTTGCTAAGGGAGGATGTACTTTTTGTAGTTCAAAAGGGTCAGGAGATTATGCTGGACAAAGAACTTTAAGTATTGGTACTCAGTTTGATAATGTTAAAGAGATGATGAATAAGAAGTGGAAAGAGGGAAAATACATAGCATATTTTCAAGCTTACACTAATACATATGCTCCTGTTGAAGAACTAAGAAGAAAATATGAGGAAGCAATTAATAAAGAAGGTGTGGTTGCCCTTGCTATAGGTACAAGACCAGATTGTATAAATGAAGAAGTTTTAGATTTATTAGAGGAAATGAATAAAAAGGTATATACTTGGGTTGAGTTAGGACTTCAAACAATTCATGATGATACTGCTAGAAGTTTTAATAGAGGATATGATTTAGAAGTATTTGATAAGGCTATGGAAGGATTAAAAAGCAGAGGAATAGATACTGTAGTTCACTGTATATTTGGACTTCCTGGAGAAAGTAAAGAGCAAATGTTAGAAACTGTTGATTATGTTTCTAGATGTGGAGCACAAGGAATAAAACTACACTTGCTTCATCTAATGGAAGGAACAAGAATGGTTAGGGACTATGAAGAAGGAAGATTAAAATTCTTAACTCAAGAGGAATATGTTGATTTAATTTGTACGGCCATAAGTAGAATACCTCAAAATATGGTTATACATAGACTAACAGGAGATGCCCCTAGACAACTTCTTATAGGACCTATGTGGAGTTTAAAAAAATGGGAAGTTTTAAATGCTATTGATAAGGCTCTTGAAGATAATGATATTTATCAAGGAAAGAATTTTGAAGAATAATTTTAAAAATAAGGTGGGGAATTTTTATGAAAATTGATGTTATAATTTCTGCAGATTACATAGATAGTGAAGCACTTAAAGGAAAGATAGCTGTGGTTATAGATATGTTAAGAGCTACATCTGTAATTACTACAGCACTTTATAATGGTGCTAAAAAGGTTATACCAGTAGTTAGTGTTGAAGAGGCTTTTGAAAAAGCAAATGAATTAAAATCTTTAGGTGAAGAAGTTTTACTTGGAGGAGAGAGAAAGGCTTTAAAAATAGATGGGTTTGATTTCTCTAATTCTCCATTAGAATACAAAAGAGAAATAGTAGAAGGAAAAAATGTAATAATGTCTACTACAAATGGAACTAGAGCTTTAAATTTATGTAGTAAGGCTGATAAAGTTATAGTTGCTTCTGTGTTAAATGGACAAGCGGTAGCTAAATATTTAGAAAATGAAGAAAAAGAAATAGTCTTTGTTAATTCTGGAACAAACGGTGAATTTTCAAGTGATGATTTTATGTGTGCAGGTTATATAATAAGTGAATTATGTAAAAATAAAGAGGCTGAACTTACTGATATAGCTAAAACAGCTAAATATGTTTATGAAAGCAGTGAAGGAATAGAAGAGTTTATAAAAGATGCGAAACACTATAATATTCTTAAAAATTTAGGATTAGAAGAGGATTTAAAGTATTGTTCTACAAAGAATTTAATAGATTTAGTTTTTGAATTTAAAAATGGTGAAATAAAAACTGTGGAATCAGGAGTTAAAGTAACAATATAATAAAGTTTTGTGAAGTATTTTTATAAAAGATGAATAAATTTTAAAATAAAATAATAGGAGTAAAAACTACTTTTAATGTAATGTTTTTAAAACAAAAAAGAAATATCTTGATAAAATACATTAAAACATTTATTAAATTTTCAATATTAATATTTTATGTTTAATTTCTTGGTAAATAGTTAAAAGAAGTAATTTGTTAATATGTATTTAGCAATATATGATGTTTATAGGACGAGATATTTTTAAAGGAGATGTTTTTTATGAAGAAAAAATTATTAGTAGTTATTATTTCTGCCATAATGGGATTACAATTAGTTGGATGCGGAAGCTCTAATGATTCATCAAATAAAACCGCTTCTGATAATAAGCCTGCTGCAACTACAGAGAATAAAAGTAAGGTTGTAGATGATGATAGCTTAGTTAATGAAGTAGCTGAGGTTTATCTTGATCTTAGAGAAGAATATTTAGAAGTACTTGAAAATAAACAAATGAATGAATGGAATGAGGAGAAAGCAGATGCTTTAAAAGATTTAAAAGAAATTAAGGCAATGACTCCAGAAAGTGATAAGAATATAAATCAAGCTATATCAGATATAGAACAGTTAATAGATAAATATCAAAATAGCTTAGATGGTAAAGGTGCAGATCCAACAGGAATACAAAATTTAGAAGCACAAATTAAACAATTATTATTTGATAAATAATTAGAAAAAGAGGGGATTAAGGGCAATATCCCTCTTTTTTTATTTTATGGAAAGATTGTTAAATTTTTAATTTATTGAAAACAGTTTCAAGAGGTGTTAAAATAAATATTGTAAAAAAACAACAAAAATATATACGTATATATTCAACTTGTGTAAGAGTATTTGGAGTTAAACACGAGAAAAAAATTTAGTTTTTTTGTTTAGCTCTTTTTTATTTTAAGCTTTTTTAAAATTAAATATATTAATTACTAGGTGGTGGATAGTCATGGTAAATCAATTCTTGGCTGAGCTTTTTGGAACTGCGCTTTTGATATTGTTAGGGGATGGAGTAGTTGCAAATATAGCTCTTAAAAAAACTAAGGGTAATGGCGCTGATCTTATTGTAGTCACTGTAGGATGGGCAATAGCTGTTGCTATTCCTGTTTATATCTTTTCTAGGGTGAGTGGAGCTGTATTTAATCCAGCGGTAACTATTGCATTAGGTATAACTGGAGGATTAACATGGAGTCAGGTTATAGTATTTTGTATAGCACAATTTATAGGAGCTTTCATAGGTGCTGTACTAGTTTATTTAACTTATTATACTCATTTTGAATCTACTGAAGATCATGATGCAAAGCTTGGTACATTTTGTACTATACCAGCTATTAGAAATTATAAATGGAATTTTTTTACTGAATTTATAGGTACTTTTGTTTTAATGTTTGGAATTCTAGGACTTGGTGATGCGAAGATGGCAGATGGAATTATGCCAATAGCCGTTGGATTATTAATTTTAGTTATAGGAGTATCTTTAGGCGGACCAACTGGGTATGCAATTAATCCAGCTAGAGATTTCTCACCTAGACTTGCACATTTCTTGCTTCCTATGAAAAATAAGGGAGGCTCAGATTGGGCTTACGCTTGGATTCCAATTGTAGGACCAATACTTGGAGCTATAGCAGGAGCAATGGTATATACAAATATATTTTAAGGAGATATTAATTTTGGACAATTTTAAGGAGGCTATATAAAATGATTAATTTTAAAAGAATACTTGAGGACAACCCTATTGTGGCAGCTGTAAAGGATATGGACCAATTAAATAAGGCATTAGAAGCTGATGTTGATGTGATTTTTGTTCTATTTGGTAATATTTTAGATATTATAGAAATTTCACATAAAATATCAGAAAAAAATAAGATTGGAATATTGCACATAGATTTAGTTGATGGACTTACAAATAGAGAAATTGTTTTAGAATATTTGAAAGAGAAAACTAAGTTTGATGGAATAATAAGCACTAAGGCTCAAACAGTAAAAAGTGCAAAAAAATTAGGGTTAGTAGCTATTCAGAGAGTTTTCATTTTAGATAGTCTTTCTTTTCAAAGCACAAAAAATCACTTAGTGGATGAATGTGATGCTGTAGAAATGTTACCAGGATTATTATTTAAAGTTATTAAAGAATTATCAAAAACAATACATAAGCCATTAATAGTAGGTGGTTTAATTTCAGATAAAGAGGATGTCATGGAAGCTTTAAGATCAGGAGCAACATGTATATCAACAACAAAAGAGGATATATGGAAGATATAAAATTAAGAGGTGAGTTTTTATGAAAAAATATATAGTAGCATTAGATCAAGGAACAACAAGCTCTAGAGCAATAATTTTTGATAAAGAACAAAATATTATTGGGGTAAGCCAAAAGGAATTTAATCAAATTTATCCTAGAGAAGGATGGGTTGAGCATGATCCAATGGAAATATGGGCAACTCAATATAGTGTACTTCAAGAAGTTATGGCTAAATGTAATATAACTCAAGAAAATATAGCAGCCATTGGAATAACTAACCAAAGAGAAACTACAATAGTTTGGGACAAAAATACAGGGGCTCCAATATACAATGCAATTGTTTGGCAATGTAGAAGAACTGCTGATATATGCGATGAGTTAAAAGAAAGAGATGGACTTGTAGACTATATTAGAGAAAATACAGGACTTGTACTTGATGCATATTTTTCAGGAACAAAAATAAAATGGATATTAGACAATGTTGAAGGTGCAAGAGAAAAAGCTGAAAAGGGTGAGCTTTTATTTGGTACAGTAGATAGTTGGCTTGTTTGGAAGCTTACAAATGGAAAAGTTCATGTAACTGATTATACTAATGCATCTAGAACTATGATATTTAACATAAAGAACCTTGAATGGGATGAAAGAATGTTAAAGGAACTAGACATTCCTAGAAGTATGTTACCAGAAGTAAAAAATTCATCTGAAATTTACGGATATGCAAACCTTGGAGCAAAAGGTGGAATAAGAGTTCCTATAGCTGGAATAGCTGGGGACCAACAAGCTGCTTTATTTGGACAAGCTGCATTTAATAAAGGTGACGTAAAAAATACTTATGGAACAGGATGTTTCTTATTAATGAACACAGGAGAAGAACTTGTTAAAAGTAAATCAGGACTTTTAACAACAATAGCTATTGGATTACACGGAAAAGTTCAATATGCTTTAGAAGGATCAGTATTTGTTGGAGGAGCTGTTATCCAATGGCTTAGAGATGAATTAAGAATTATAAGTGATTCTAGTGATACTGAATACTTTGCTACAAAGGTAGAAGATAATGGAGGAGTATATGTTGTTCCTGCCTTCGTTGGATTAGGAGCTCCTTATTGGGATATGTATGCTCGTGGAACCATAGTAGGGTTAACACGTGGAACTAATAGAAATCATATAATAAGAGCAGCACTTGAATCAATTGCATATCAAACAAGAGATGTGCTTGAAGCTATGATAAACGATGTTGGATATGATATAAATTGTATAAAGGTAGATGGAGGAGCTAGTAGAAATAATTTCTTAATGCAATTCCAATCAGATTTAGTTGGTAAAAAGGTAATTAAGCCTATAATTACAGAAACAACAGCTTTAGGAGCTGCTTACCTTGCAGGACTAGCAGTTGGATACTGGAGTGATAAAGAAGAAATAGCTAAGTTATGGTTTGCAAGTGAAGAATTTGAGCCAACTATTTCTGAAGAGAGAAGAAATAAATATCATAAGAAATGGAAAAAGGCTGTTGAAAGATCAAAGGGATGGGCACTTGAAGATTAAAAAAGGTCTGGAAACATTTACAGAAATATGATATAATTAAATAAAAGTTAATAAATAATTTTAATTTTGTGTGTAAGAGAGAAGAGAGCTAGACACAAAAAGGATATTCTTATGTCTTTTTTGAGTTTAGTTCTTTTTTATTTTTAAAAAAGGGAGCGATATTTAATGATTTATGATGTAGCAATTATAGGATCTGGAGTAATAGGTGGAGCAATATTTAGAGAATTAACAAAGTATAATTTAAAGGTTGTAGAATTAGAAAAAGAAAATGACGTTGCTATGGGGGCATCTAAGGCAAATTCAGCAATTGTCCATTCAGGATATGATCCTGAACCAGGAACATTAATGGCAAAATACAATGTTGAAGGAAATAAGATGTTTGATAAGCTTTGTAAAGACTTATCAGTTCCTTTTAAGAGAAATGGATCATTAATTATAGGTTTTGATGAAGATGACCAAAAAGAATTAGAGGTTTTATATAATAGAGGAATTCAAAACGGAGTAGAAGGAGTAAAACTTTTATCAGCAGAAGAAGTTTTAGAAATGGAACCAAACTTAAATAAAGATGTAAAGGGAGCTTTATTCTGCCCAACAGGAGGAATTGTTGGAGCATATGAATTTACTATAGCTCTTTCAGAAAATGCTATAGATAATGGAGGAGAATTAAGACTAAACTCTAAAGTTGTTGGTATTGAAAAAGATGAAAACTTTAAAATAAAACTTGAAAATGGGGATGTAGTAGAAGCTAGATTTGTAGTAAACGCAGCAGGTATTTATGCTGATAAGATTCACAATATGGTTTGTGAGGAAGACTTTAAGATAACTCCTAGAAAAGGTGAATACTATGTTTTAGATAAGAGCCAAGGAAGATTATTTGAAAAGACAATATTCCAATGCCCAACTAAACTTGGAAAAGGGGTTTTAGTTACTCCAACAGTTCATGGAAATTTATTAGTTGGTCCAGATGCTATTGATACTTGTGATAAAGATTCAGTTTCTACAGAGTATGATGGATTAGCTAAGGTTAGAGAAGTTTCTTTAAAAACAACTAACAAAGTTAATTTTAGAGAAAATATTAGAAACTTTGCAGGACTTCGTGCTATAGCTGATAAGCCTGACTTCATAATCGGAGAATCTAAAGATGTAAAAGGATTCTTTGATGTAGCAGGAATAAAATCACCAGGTTTAAGTTCAGCACCAGCTATTGCGGTGGATGTAGTTAAAATGCTTGGTGAAAGTGGACTAGCTTTAGAGAAAAAAGATAATTTCAATGAAAAAAGAGAACAAGTACACTTTATAGAACTTTCTCCAGAAGAAAAAGCAAATTTAATTAAAAAAGATAGTAGATATGGAAGAATAATTTGCAGATGTGAAAATATAACTGAGGGAGAGATTGTTGATAGTATAAATAGAACTTTAGGAGCTAGAACTATTGATGGAGTTAAGAGAAGATGTCGTCCTGGTTGTGGAAGATGTCAAGGTGGTTTCTGTGGACCTAGAGTTCAAGAAATAATATCTCGTGAAACTGGTATGAATATAGAAGAAGTGCTTTTAGATAAAAATGGTTCATATATAATAAGTGGAAAAACAAAGTAGGAGGATTTAGTTATGAAATATGATTTAGTAGTTGTAGGTGGAGGCCCAGCAGGATTAGCAGCAGCTTATGAAGCTCATGAAAATGGAGTAGAAAAAATATTAATTATAGAAAGAGATAAAGAACTAGGTGGAATCTTAAATCAATGTATTCATAACGGATTTGGTCTTCATACCTTTAAAGAAGAACTTACAGGACCTGAATATGCTGGAAGATTTATTGACATGGTAGAAGGAACTAACATAGAAGTTATGTTAGATACAATGGTTTTAGAAATAGAAGGAAAAATAATACATGCTATAAATACTGAAAAAGGATATTTAACAATAGAAGCAGAAGCTATAGTACTTGCTATGGGATGTCGTGAAAGAACAAGAGGAGCTATAAGTATTCCAGGAGATAGACCATCAGGAATATTCACTGCAGGGGCTGCTCAAAGATTTATCAATATGGAAGGCTACATGGTAGGTAAAAAAGTAGTTATCTTAGGATCAGGGGATATTGGGCTTATAATGGCTAGAAGAATGACTCTTGAAGGAGCTAAGGTAGAGGCTGTTGTTGAACTTATGCCTTATTCAAATGGATTAACTAGAAATATTGTTCAATGTTTAGAGGATTATGGAATTCCACTATACTTATCTCATACAGTTATTGACGTTAAGGGTGATGGAAGATTAGAAAAGGTTATTATAGCTAAGGTTGATGAAAATAGACAACCTATAAAAGGTACTGAAATAGAATTTGATGCTGATACATTATTATTATCAGTTGGATTAATACCAGAAAATGAACTTTCAAAAAATGCAGGAGTTGAATTAGACCTTAGAACTAATGGACTTGTAGTTTCTGAAAGTATGGAAACAAATAGAGAAGGTATATTTGCCTGTGGTAATGTTGTCCATGTTCATGACTTAGTTGACTTTGTAACTGAGGAAGCTAAAAATGCAGGAAAGAATGCTGCTAAATATATTAAAGGTAAAAAGAGATTAAATCATTTCACTGAAATAAAAAATGGAGAAAATATAAGTTATACAGTTCCTCAAAAATTTGAAATTGAATCTTTAGATGGAAATTTAAATGTGTTTATGAGAGTTAGAAATGTATTTAAAAATAAACAAATAGTAGTTAGAGATGAAGAAGGAAATGTTATTCAAAGCTTTAAGAAACCTCATGTTGTTCCTGCAGAAATGGAGAGAATTACAATTCTTAAAGATAAGCTAAAAAATGCTAAAGGAGCAATAACAATTTCATTAGAGGATGGTGAATAATAATGGTAAAAGAATTAATATGCATAGTATGTCCTAGAGGATGTCATTTAACAGTAGACACAGAGTTAGAAAAGGTTACAGGAAACACATGTAAAAGAGGAGAAATTTATGGATTAAACGAGGTTAAAAATCCAACTAGAATAGTAACTTCAACTGTTAAAATAGATGGTTGTGACAACATAGTTGTCCCAGTTAAAACAGAGGAACCTATTCCAAAGGGAATGATATTTGATGTAATGAAGGAAATTAACAAGGCTTCTGTTAAACTTCCAATTAAAGTTGGAGATGTAATTATAGAAGATGTTTTAGGAACCGGTGTTAGCATAGTTTCTGCCAAGACAGTTTCATAAATAAATTAAGAAAGGTATCTGAGTTTTCAGATACCTTTCTCTTTTAATACATCTAATATTATATGTACATTAATTAGGATAGAATAAACAGTCCTAACTAGTGAGTAGCTAAAAATAGATATTTAAATATTTAAATTGATTATGACCATTTAACGAGTGTATGCCATTTATGTAAAGCACCTCATAGTAATAATATATTTAATATTTAAATTAATGATTAACCCTTAAATACAAATTTTAGAGTGTATGCCGATTTTGTAAGGCACCTCTTATTTATAAGTTAAGATATTAACTTTATATATTTTTGCTACATTAGTATATTAACCAATATATTTTTTTTTATACTTAAGATTTAAAATTTTTTTAGAATACTTGGAATATGAAGAATTTTAAATAATATGATTCGTCAGAGTTCCAAAGTATAGGGTGGTCTGCACTTTGAGTTCTAACTTCTATTTGTCTTAAAGTTCTTCTTGCATCATGAGCAGCCTCAGCTACAGTTTTCTTTAATTGTTCTTCATCCATATAATGTGAACAAGAGCATGTAGCGAAGTAACCACCTTCTTTAACCATTTTTATTCCTCTAAGATTTATTTCTTTATATCCTCTTATTGCTTGCTTAACAGTATTTCTTGATTTTGTGAAAGCTGGTGGATCTAAAATAACAACATCAAATTGTTTTCCTTCTCTTGACCAATCTCCTAATACATCAAAGGCATTATGCTTTTCAAATTTAACCCTGTCTTGAAGGTTATTAAGTTCAGCATTTCTAGTAGCACAGTCTACAGCATGTTGAGATACATCTATTCCTAAAACTGATTTAGCACCTGCTATACCGGCATTTAAAGCAAAAGAACCAGTATGAGTGAAGCAATCTAAAACATCCATACCTTTACATATTCTATGCATTGCAGCTCTGTTTTCTTTTTGATCTAAGAAGAAACCAGTTTTTTGACCATTTTCTAAGTCAACTATGTATTTAACTCCATTTTCAACTATTTGTATATCTGTATCAAATGGTTCAGTTAAGAAGCCTTTTCTTTGCTCTAAACCTTCTATTTCTCTAGTTTTTATATCACTTCTTTCATAGACACCTTTAGCACCGTATTCCTCAACTAGAATTTTAACTATTAGGTCTCTATATTTATCCATTCCAAGAGTTGATATTTGAATTACATAATAATCTTCAAATTTATCAACTGTTAAACCAGGAAGGAAATCAGCCTCTCCAAAGATGAATCTACATGAAGATGTATCTATAACTTTCTTTCTATATTCCCATGCAGTTTTAAATCTTCTCTTGAAGAAATCCTCATCTATTTCTTCATCTATATCTTTAGTCATTATTCTTATAGTTATCTTACTTCTGTCATTTATATAGCCTTTTCCTAAGAAATAACCTTTATGATTGTAAACTTCAACTATATCTCCGTTTTCATAATCTCCATCATATTCGTTTATTTCATCAATATATATCCAAGGTCTGCCTTGTTCAGCTTTTTTGTTTTTACCTTTGTGTAAATAAAACTTACTCGCCATTTAAATAGCTCCTTCCAAAATAATTCTTATAAGATTATAACATATTATAGGCTTTCCAATAGGTTTAAAATGCATTTAAGAAAAATAAATTGGTACTTTAGAATAATAAGATAATATTTAATATATATTTCTAATAAGAGTAATTTTAAGGATTGAAAAAAATGATAAAAGCTATAGTTATTCCTACACCTAAAAGATTAAAGAAATACATAAGAGATACTGACTTTAAAAAGAAGGCGAAATCTTTTGTTACTCCAGAGAGAGCTATTATATATGGAACAATAGGAACAGGTGTAACCATAATGTCTTTAAGTGATGTGCCAGCTAAACCCTTTGTTATAGGAAGTTTATTATATCATGGCATTGCCTATGAAATTTTAGAAAAGTGGTATGATGAGTATGGTAATGACGAAGAGCTTAGAGAAATGATGATGCAAAATAGAGATTATTGGAATAATTTTTATATGAGGTTTTAAACTATAAAAAATTTATGGGTAAAAATCAATACACATCTAAAATGATACTTAATTTAAAATATAACTAGAATTTATTAGGGAAAATATATATAATAATTATAGACTTTATAGCTAGGGGTGCCTTTGGCTGAGAGATAACATTTCGTTATTAACCCTTAAAACCTGATCTGGGTAATACCAGCGTAGGAAAGCCTGTAGAAAGTTTTATAATAGTATTTTATATGTTTAGATTATTATGACTTTTTATAAATTAAGCTACATCCTACATGGATGTAGCTTTTATTTTTTATTAGAAATGTTATAACCAACTATGATTATAAACTAAAAAGTGTATGAAGTTTTTAGTTAGATTTTATAAAACTTTGAGGTAATTCTTATTTGGGCTATTAGGTTTAATCATAAGATTAAAGGAGATATAGAATATGAGATTTACAGAAAAATTATTAAAAGAAGCAATGCCTATATGGGAAAAGTATTTAGATCACCCATTTATAAAGGAAATTGGAGAAGGAACTCTAGATAAGAATAAATTTAGAGAGTATTTAGTTCAGGATTACCTTTATTTAAAAGAATATGCTAAAGTTTTTTGTGCTGGAGTAGTTAAAGCTAAAACTATGGAAGAAATGAAATTCTTTTATAATTCAACAAAGGGAACTATGGAGGATGAAACAGCGGTACATATAGAATATTTAAAAGGATTTGGTATATCAGAATTAGAAGCAGAGAAAAGAGAATATAAGAGTACTACTATAAGTTATACAAGCTATATGCAAGCAATAGCGTTAACCGGAGATTTAGATGAGATTGCTATTGCAACTTTACCATGTACATGGAGTTATAGCTACATAGGAAAATATATTTCAAAAAAATACTCTAGCAAATTACAGGGGAATTTCTTTAAACCTTGGATTGATGAGTATGCTTCTGATGGATTTGATAAGTTTACAGATGAGTGGTTAGCTTACGTAGATAAAAAATGTTCAAACTTATCTGAAGAAAAACAAAAAAGATTAATAGATATATTTAAAAGAGCTAGTTTGTACGAACTTGATTTTTGGAATATGGCTTATGATGAAGGTGAAAAATAATGAGTGTTTATTTAGTAGCTTTAATTGGAATTTTAATATTAGGTTTATACATATTAGATTTAAGAAAACATAAAATTACAACAAGAGAAATTATCATGATTGGACTAAGTGTAGCTATTTCTTATGTGCTTTATATGATACCTTTAGTTAGATATCCTCAAGGTGGTGGAATAACTTTCTTTTCTATGCTTCCAATAATGCTTTTATCATTAGTATATGGAAGAACTGTTGGCGTTACAGGAGGATTGATATTTGGGCTTTTAAAAATATTAAATGGAGCTTTTATAGTACACCCAGTACAATTTTTACTTGATTACATACTATCAAATATGGCTTTAGGACTAGCAGGATCATTTGGAATAGATAAGAAATATAAAATATTCCTTGGTTCACTTATGGCTGGTAGTATAAGTACTTTTGTAAGCATAATATCAGGAGTGATTTTCTTTGGTCAATATGCTCCTCCAGGAATGAATTTATGGATTTATTCAATAATTTATAATACAAGCAGTGCAGGAGTTGAAAGTTTATTAACAGCTATAGTGATAACAATAATGCCAATAAAAATGTTAGCTAAAAGAATGAAGCCTATAAATAATATATAGAAAATTTTAATAGGGAGTTGCATCATAATTAAATTAGATTATTTGATGCAGCTCTTATTTTAGTTTTGGAAGAAACTTGAGTTTATATTATAATGAAAATAAGATTTATTTTGAAAAGGATGGATAATCGATGAATTTAATAACTCTTGAAAATATAAGTAAGAGCTATTCAGAAAAAATTTTAGCTAATAATATATCTTTAGGGATAAATGAAGGAGAGAAGATTGGTCTTATAGGAGTTAACGGAACTGGAAAGTCTTCTTTCTTAAAAATAGTTGCTGGAGTTGAAGAACCAGACGAAGGAACAGTAACAAAGGGAAATAGAGTAAGAATAGAGTACCTTGCTCAAACACCAGATTATGATGATAATGCTACTGTTTTAGAGCAAGTTTTTAAGGGTAATTCAGAGGAAATGAGAATATTAAGAGAATACGAAGAGTTACTTGAAAAAATAGATAAGGGTGAAGTTAAAGAGAATGATTCTGAAAGATTAATAAGGCTTCAAGGAAAAATAGATGCTTTAAATCTTTGGGATATGGAAAGTGAAGCAAAGAATGTTTTAACTAAGCTTGGAATAACTAATTTTGAAGAAAAAGTAGGAAATCTTTCTGGAGGACAAAAGAAGAGAATAATGCTTGCAGCTGCCTTAATAACTCCTTGTGAATTATTAATACTAGATGAGCCTACTAACCATTTAGATAATGAAACTATAAGTTGGTTAGAAGAATACTTAAATAGTAGAAAAGGCGCTCTTTTAATGATTACTCATGATAGATACTTCCTAGATAGAGTAACAAACAGAATATTAGAATTAGATAGAGGTAGGTTATTTAGCTATGATGGAAACTATTCTGTTTTCTTAGAAAAGAAGATGGAGAGAATAGCCATAGAAAAAGCCAGTGAGGAAAAAAGACAAAATCTTATGAGAAAAGAACTAGCTTGGGTAAGAAGAGGTGCAAAGGCTAGAACTACTAAGCAAAAAGCTAGACTTCAAAGATTTGATGAATTAGTAAATCAAGAAGGATTTATTGAAAATGAAAATATAGAAATCTCTGTTATGGGAACGAGATTGGGAAAGAAAATAATAGAGATAGAACACCTAAATAAAAGCTTTGGTGATAAAAAGATTGTTGATGATTTTAACTATATAGTACTAAGAAGTGATAGAATAGGTATTGTAGGACCTAATGGAATTGGTAAATCAACACTTATGGGAATGATAGAAGGAAAAGTTAAGCCAGATAGTGGAGAAATAATAAAAGGTGAGACTGTAAAAATAGCTTGTTTCTCACAGGAAGATACACATATGCATCCAGAGATGAGAGCTATAGATTACATAAAAGAAGCAGGAGAGTATTTACAAACTGCCACAGGTGAAAGAATAACTGCATCACAAATGTGTGAAAAGTTTTTATTTGATGGAACACTTCAGTGGACAATGATAGGTATGTTATCTGGAGGAGAAAGAAGAAGACTTCACCTTTTAAGAGTTCTAATGGAAGCCCCTAATGTGCTTTTACTAGATGAGCCTACAAATGATTTAGATATTGAAACTTTAAATAGATTAGAAGATTATTTAGATGACTTTGGTGGAGTTGTCATAACTGTATCCCATGATAGATATTTCTTAGATAGAATTTGTAATAAGATATTTTCTTATAAGGGAAATGGAAAAATAGATATTTATACTGGAAACTATGGGGATTATCTTCTAAGCAAAGAAGAAGAGATTGTTAACAATAAAGAAAAAGAGGTGGCTGTGGATAAAAATAAAAAAGAGCCATCTGTGGATAAAAATAAAAACAAGGGTAAAGTATTAAAATTTTCATTTAAAGAGCAAAGAGAATTTGAAACTATAGATGAAGAAATAATGACTCTTGAAGAAAAAATAGAAGAATTAGATTCTTTAATGGCAAAACATGCATCAGAGTATGGTAGACTTCAAGAACTAATGGAAGAAAAAGCGAAAATTGAAGAAGAATTAGCCTTTAAATATGAGAGATGGGAATATCTTAATGAGTTAGCAGCACAAATAGAAGAAAACAAAAAGAATAAATAAAATTTATTTTCTTAGATAAGATATTATTTAGGTGAATAAATTAAATTTATATAAATTTGTAGAATTTCTAAAGATTCGATTATATACTAAACTAAAGTTAGAGTATACTTAATACTAATATATTGAGTCTAAGGAACGAGAGTTGGTAAAAAGGGGAGCGCTTATGCAAAAGTATTGTAAAAATCAAAATAATATAAATATTTTATTAGATCATGAAAGTGGAAGAGGCTTTAAGGTTACTTTTACTATTAATGAAGAAGGAGAAAGTAATATATTAGTTATTACTAGAGCTCCAAAATCACATAATGCTGAAGATTTAAAAAAAGAATTAAATAAGGCTATAAAATATTTAATGAATAATGAGGATGAACTTGGAATAATAAAAGAAATAAGTTTTGTATTCCTATTTCCTGTTATTGAATATAGCAAGGATGTGCTAGAAGAAGTTTATAATACCAAAGGCGAGCTATTCCTATGTGGAAATGATGGATTTATTGAGAATGGAGAATACTTAAAAAATGACTTAATAATATTTGAAAGTCTAATAAATAGTTCTCACATAATATTTGCTTGGGGAGAGCCGACGTCTAAAGATATTAGAAAGGTGTATGAAAGTAGATTACATTACCTTTTAAAAGGATTTAAAGTTGTTAAAAATAACTGCTTTGATTTAAAGAAGTTTTATTATGTAGGAACACTTACAAATCAAGGATATCCTAGAAACTATAGTAGTTGGTCTAAAAATTTACAATTAAATGAATTTGAAATTTAAATAAAAAGAGCTTGTATCAAAATAATTTTAAATTTGATACAGGCTTTTTTATTTTTTTTAATTTTCAATACAAAATAAATATTATGTAAAAGTAAAAAAGAGTACCCGAGGGTACTCTTTTAGGGAGATACAAAATTAAAACAGTAAATAAGTTTTGCTTAAAAGAATTATTGGTTGTCTTCAATTAATTCTTCGATTTTGTCTCTACATCTGCAACCTTTGCAAGAACCTTTAGTTGCACCAGTTTTTTCAGCTACTGCTTCTACTGTGTGTGCACCATTTTTGATAGCTTCCTTTATCTTTGCTCTTGAGATTGCTCTGCAGATACAAACTTTAGTCATTTTATCAATTACTTGTTGATTTAAATTATTGTTATCATTCATACTATTTTCCTCCTAATTATATCAAAGTAAAACAGCACGATTAACAAAAGGGAATGGAATGTATTTGATGATTTAATTATAAGTTAACTGATAAGAAAAGTCAACATTAAATAATAAAAATTATTGATTAATTTTTATTATTTGATATATAAGTCTTAAATTATAATATTAGGTTGTACAAAAATAGAATTTTTATTATAAAAGCAAATTAAATAATTAATGAAAGCTTTCAAATATATGGATTTGTTTCGTTGACTTTTTAAAAGTGCTATTATATAATTTCTTTAAAGACTGTGAACAGGGCAAGTACTTATATAGAACCTTATTCAGAGAGTAGTTGGTTGGTGTGAAACTATAGGTATATTTAAGGAAAATCACCTGGGAGTTGGAGACTGAAAGGAATATATTCTTATTAAGTTATCCCGTATATCCACGTTACAGGATACGAGCATTATAGGTGCTTTTAATTACCTATCATAAAAACGTAAAATTTTAATATTTATAATTGAATTATATAGATAGGTTTGAACTTTAGGTGGTATAGCGAATATAACTTCGTCCTTTTAGGATGGAGTTTTTTTTATTTTACTTAAAGAAGTCTGGCTAAATAATCAATTATAAGTAAATAATTAAAATATTAAACAAGAGAAGGAAAGGAGTTTCAATATGTATAAAAAAGTTGAATTACCTAAGGGTTTTGTAGGCGTAGAAAAAGAAGTTGCAGACCTTTGGAAAGAAAAAAACATAATAAAAAAGAACTTTGACATGAATCAAGATGGTGAATACTTTACTTTCTATGACGGACCTCCAACAGCTAATGGTAAGCCACACGTAGGTCACGTATTAACAAGAGTTATGAAAGATATAATCCCAAGATACAAAGTTATGAAGGGATATAAAGTTATAAGAAAAGCTGGATGGGATACTCATGGACTTCCAGTTGAGCTTGAAATAGAGAAGAAGTTAGGAATTTCAGGTAAACCTCAAATAGAGGATTACGGTGTTGAGAAATTCGTAACTGAGTGTAAAGATAGTGTATTCACATATGTTAGCATGTGGGAAAAAATGACTGAGCAAATAGGTTATTGGGTAGATATGGAGAATCCATATGTTACTTACCACAATCCATACATAGAATCAGTATGGTGGGCTTTAAAACAAATGTGGGATAAAAAACTTTTATACAAAGGTTATAAAACAATGCCTTACTGCCCAAGATGTGGAACAAGTTTATCATCACACGAAGTTTCACAAGGATACAAGGATGTTAAGGACTTAACTGCTGTAGCTAAGTTTAAAGTTAAAGGAGAAGATAATAAGTACTTCTTAGCTTGGACAACAACTCCTTGGACTTTACCTTCAAACGTTGCTTTATGTATAAATAAAGCTTATGACTATGTAGAAGCTAAGCAAGCTGAAGGTGATGAAATCTTCATCTTAGCTAAAGAATTAGCACCTAAGGTTTTAGGAGAAGGATTTGAAATAGTTAGAGAGTTCAAAGGTGAAGAGTTATTAGGTATGGAATACGAGCAATTATTACCATTTGTAACTCCAACTGAAGGAAAAGCTTTCGTAGTTGTTCATGGTGACTATGTAACTTTATCAGATGGTACTGGTATAGTTCATATAGCTCCTGCTTATGGTGAGGACGATAACTTAATAGGAAAGCAAAATGGATTAGCATTCTTAAACTTAGTTGATTTAAGTGGTAACTTTGTAGAAGAAGTAACTCCATGGGCTGGAAAATTCGTTAAGAAATGTGACCAACAAATAGTTGATTACTTAAAAGAACAAAATAAATTATTTAAAGCTGAAAAGCATACTCACTCATATCCACATTGTTGGAGATGTGACACACCACTTCTTTACTATCCAAAAGAAAGCTGGTTTGTTGCAATGACAACTTTAAGAGACAAACTTTTAGCTAACAATGAAAAAATAAATTGGTACCCAGATAACATCAAGAACGGTAGATTTGGTAAGTTCTTAGAGAATGTTATAGATTGGGGTATCTCAAGAGATAGATACTGGGGAACTCCACTTCCAATATGGGAATGTGAATGCGGACACAGAGAATGTATAGGAAGCATTGAAGAGTTAAAAACTAAAGGAATAAATGTTCCAGAAGATATAGAACTTCATAAACCATACATCGATAAAGTTCATTTAAATTGTCCTCATTGTAATAAAGAGATGAAAAGAACAGCTGAGGTTATAGACTGTTGGTTTGATTCAGGATCAATGCCATTTGCTCAACATCACTATCCATTTGAGAACAAAGAATTATTTGAAGCTAACTACCCAGCTCAATTCATATCAGAAGCTGTTGACCAAACAAGAGGATGGTTCTATACATTATTAGCAATATCAACTGCTATATTTGATAGAAATCCATTTGAAAACTGTATAGTTTTAGGTCACGTTCTTGATAAGAAGGGCTTAAAGATGTCAAAATCTAAGGGTAACGTAGTTGATCCATTTGAAGTACTTGATTCACAAGGTGCTGATGCTACAAGATGGCATTTCTATACTGCAAGTGCTCCATGGTTACCAACTAGATTCTCAATAGAGGATGTTGCTGAAACTCAAAGAAAATTCTTAAGCACATTATGGAATGTTTACTCATTCTATGTTTTATATGCAGAGTTAGACAACTTCAATCCATTAGATTACAAAGATTTCGTATCAGATAACGTAATGGATAAATGGATAATGTCAAAACTTAATACTTTAGTTAAGGATGTAGACGATCATTTAAATAACTATAGAATAACTCAAGCTGCTTTAGAAATAGAAGAGTTTACTGATGAGTTATCAAACTGGTATGTAAGAAGAAATAGAGCTAGATACTGGTCAGAAGAATTAACTGATGACAAGATAGGTGCATACACTACTTTATACAGAGTTTTAGTAACTTTATGTAAAGTTGCAGCTCCATTCGTACCATTTATAACAGAAGAAATCTATCAAAACTTAGTAGTTAACTTAGATGAAAATGCTTTAGAAAGTATTCACTTAGGAGCATGGCCAGAAGTTGATGAAAAGGCTATAGATAAAAAATTAGAAGAAAAAATGGATTTAGCTTATAAGATAGTTAAACTTGGAAGAAGTGCTAGAAATGGTGCTAACATCAAGAATAGACAGCCACTTTCAAAAATGCTTCTTTCAACTTCAGAGCTTCCAGAATATTATGGAGACATAATTAAAGATGAGTTAAACATCAAGGAAGTAGAGTTAGGAGCTGACCTTTCTAAATATGTTAACTTCGAAATTAAGCCTAACCTACCTGTTTTAGGAAGAGCTTATGGTAAGTTAATACCAGCTATAAGAAAAGAAATAGCTTCAAGAAACCAAATGGAATTAGCTCAAAAAATCCAAAATGGTGGAGTAGAAGTTATCACTGTAGATGGAAATGAAATAGAATTAAATGCTGAAAACTTACTTGTAACAATGCAAGGATTAGAAGGATTCGCATTTGCTGGAGAAGGATCAGTTGGTGTTGTTTTAGATACTACTATAACTGATGAATTAAGAGAAGAAGGTCATGTAAGAGAAATCATATCAAAAATCCAAAACATGAGAAAAGAAAGTGGATTTGAGGTTGCTGATAAGATAACTCTTTACGTAGCTGAAAATGATATGCTTTTAGATGTAATCAAGAAATTTGAAGATGTTATAAAGAAAGAAACTTTAACTGAAGAAATTGTTTATAACGGAAATGCTGATTACTCAGAAGCTAAAGTAAATGGTGAAATATTAAAAATGGCTGTTTCAAAAAGAGCTTAATTAAAATAAAAGAGAGCAAGTAATTGCTCTCTTTTTTTATGTAATTTATTTATTCCAAAGTTCTTTTGGTCCTTCATTAACTAACTTTGAAAATCCGCCCATCATATTATAAAGTTCTGTAAAGCCATTATCCTCTAAAATTTCACAAGCTTGCATACTTCTAGAACCTCTTCTACAGTAAACAAGTATTGGTGAATCTTCATATCCATCAAGTTCATCTATAGAGAATAGTAATCTTCCTAAAGGAATAAGTTTGGCATTTTTAATATATCCATCTTCCTTATACTCTTCTTCAGTTCTTACATCTAAAATTAGCAAATCTTTATTTTCATCTATTAATTTTATAGATTCTGTTATATCTATATCTTTATACATTAAAGTTTCCTCCTAGAAATTCTCTTTTATTTATTATAAATTTTTAAAAGTATGGTTAATATATCAATAAGTAATAATATATTTGATTATACAACATAATTCAATTATTTTAGAAAAATTTATAATATATAATAATATTTGCATTGAATTAATATTTGAATTTTATTACAATTATTAATAAGAAAACGTTTTTTTGAAAAAAAATTAAAAGGAATTTGACCAAATTGCAGAAATATACATAAATTCCTTGTATAAATGTAAAGTTATCATTATAATATTGAAGTATTAAGAAATAGATAGGTAATAAGTTAGAGTATAGGAGTTGAGTTAGATGGCTGCTTCAATTAAAGACGTTGCTAGAGAAGCTGGAGTGTCAATAGCAACAGTTTCAAGAGTATTAAATGACATAGACGTTGTAAACGAAGAAACTAAGAAAAAAGTTTTAGAAGCTATAAAAAAACTAGGATATAGACCTAATATAGTGGCAAGAAGTTTAAAAACACATAGAACAAGAACTGTAGGTATATTAGTACCTGATATATCAAACCAAATATATCCTGAAATAGTTAGAGGTGCTGAGGACGTAGCTAACATATATAAATATAATGTAATGTTATGTAATTCAGACTTAGATTTAGAAAAAGAAAAAGAATACTTAAGAGTTCTTAAGGAAAAAATGGTTGATGGTGTTCTTTACATGAGTTCATCACTAGGAGAAGAAACTTTAAATTTAATAAATGAATTAGATTTAAAAACAGTTTTAGTTGAAAATGATGAGCAAAATGGTAAGTTCCCAAGTGTAACTATAGATAATGAAAAAGCTACATATGAAGCTACTAATCATTTGATTGATAAAGGTATGAAAAACATAGCTTTCATAGGTGTAGAAGGTGATTTAAATAATGCTTGGGGTAAAAGATACAAAGGATACCAAGCTGCATTAAAAGATGCTGGAATAGAAATGAAAGAAGAATTAACTTACTTTAAAAACTTAAAGGTTAAGACTGGATATGATGCTATTTTAGCAATGCTTGAAAATGGTCAAAAAATAGAAGGAATAATCTGTGCTTCAGATGAAATAGCTATGGGTGCTATAAACGCTTTAAGAGATAAAGGAATAAAGGTTCCTGAAGAAGTTAGCGTTATAGGATTTAATGACATAGATTTAGCACATGTATTCTATCCAAAATTAACTACTGTATCACAACCAATGTATGATATGGGATCAATAGCTATGAGAATGTTAATTAAAATAATAAATAATAAACCTTTAGATCAAGATCATTTTGTATTAGATCATGATTTAATAGAGAGAGATAGTTGTAAGTAATTAATGCATAAAAAATGCATAATCATTAGGTAACATAAGATTAAATTATGTTACCTTTTTTTATTTATGGAAAAATTTAAATTTTAGTAAGGGAGGAGTTGGAGGTGAAAAATAAGAGAAAATTAATAATATTAGGCTTAATTCTTTTCGCCCTAATAGGTATATATATTGGAAAAAACTATATTGAGGGAATAAAGCAAATAAATTTTCAGTCAATTAATGTGGTTGAAAATTTAGAAGAAGCAAAAGAGGGCATACCAACAATAATAATGTTTAAAACAGATACTTGTCCTTATTGTGTCGAAATGCAAAAAGAGTTAAGTTATGTTTCAAAAGAAAGAGAAGGAAAATTTAATATTTACTATGCTAGATTAGAAGAGGAGAAAAATATAGATTTAGCATATAAATATGATGCTAATGTTGTTCCAACTACTGTGTTTTTAGATAAAGAAGGTAATAAATTCTATGTTCATCAAGGGCTTATGAGAAAGAATAATATAGAAACCATTTTAAATTCTTTGGGGGTTAAATAGAATATGGAATTTTTAGCTTATTTTAATATTAGCATATCTAATAATATATTTTTAGCCATAATACTATCATTCTTTGCAGGAGTAGTAGCCTCTTTTAGTACATGTACCCTTTCATCTATTCCATTATTAATAGGATATGTTCAAGGTAGTGAGGTTAAGGATAATAAGAAAGCATTTAAGTATTCACTGATATTTTCAATTGGACTTGGAATAACATTTACTGTAATAGGTTTACTTACAGCCTTAATAGGAAAAGCTTTTTTAGGTGCAGGGAAGTTTTGGTATATAATATTGGCTTTTATTATGATAGGATCAGGGCTACAAGTTCTTGATGTAATAAATTTATTTGGAGATAAAAAAGATGCTTGTAAAATCACTAAAAAAAGAGAGGGAATTTTAGATGCCTTCTTTTTAGGAATATTAAGTGGAATATTAGCATCTCCTTGTGCAACACCTATAATGGCAGCAATAATAGCCTTTATAGCTGCTAGTGGTAACTTAGTAATAGGAATGATAATGCTTTTAATGTATTCATTAGGTCATAGTGTTTTAATAATTTTAGCTGGAACATCCTTTGGATTAGTTGAGAAAATAGCCTACTCTGAAAACGGTAAAAAGATAGGAAGAGTATTAAAAAATATATTAGGAACAATTATAATATTAGTTGGATTATACTTATTTTATCTTGGAGTATAGAAAATATGTAAACCAAATATACAGAAAGTGTTAAATTAAAATGAACTCAAGCAAAACTTATACTAATTTTGATATGATAATTATTAATATAAATTTTGATTGGAGGATTTTTATGGATCAAAATATCAATAAAAAATTATCAGTTGGACAATTTTTAAAATCTGTATTTAACATATTTATTAAAAATTTAGGAGATATAGCAATAATATCTGTGCTTTTTGCACTTCCTACTATTATAGGGAGAGGAAATGCTATATTTTCAGTAATTGGTATATTCAGCTTAGGATTCTCATCAATAGCTATAATAAAGTTAGCTAACAATTTTATTAGAGGTGAAAAGGTATATTGGATTGAGACTATAAAATCAGCCTTTAAAAACCCTTTATTTCCTCTAGGAGTATTCCTTATACAAAACTTTGCTGTTTCTTTAGGCTCAAGCATATTTGCACCTTTAGGAATAGTAATATCAATTTTTTTTGTAATAGCTATGCAATGTTCTATATTTGAAAACATAAATGTCATAGAAAGCATAAGAAAAAGTTTTTTATTAGTAAAAAATAATTTTTTAGATATTCTTTTAAAGCAGTTTGCTTTAGTTTTTATAATTAACTTTTTTACAATGACCTTTGCAATGTTTTTAAATCAAAGTGTTTTATCAATAATAATATTTTCACTAGTTTTAAATATTATTACAGCTCTTACCTTAATAGGTGGAAATTTAATATATAAAGAAGTAACGGTTTAAGATTTTTAAAGACTATATAAGAGTCAAATTTATTTATCTATAGATAGTTAAATTTATGGAGAGAAAAAGTTTGATTTCCTATATAGTTTTTTATTTTTAAAATTTCACTGACTAAAAAATTAAAATTAATGTATAATAGAAAAGTTAGTATATATTTAAGAAATATAGATTTAAAGGAGGAGAGGCTTATGAAGGATCAAAAATTATTAGGGGAAGAATCAGAATTAAAGCTTTTGATCAAGTATTCGGTGCCAGCTATTATAGGTATGCTTGTAAATGCACTTTATAATATTGTTGATAGAATATTTATTGGACACATTCCAGGAGTTGGGCCAATGGCCATTACTGGAGTTGGTATAACTATGCCAATTATGTCTATATTACTTGGTTTTGGAATGCTTATAGGGATTGGTGCTACTGCAAACATCTCTATAAAATTTGGGCAAAATAAAAGAAAAGATGCAGAGAAAATATTAGGAAACTCTGTGGTCTTAATAACTATAATATCTTTAGTTTTAACTATTGTTGGAATTGTATTTGCAAACAGTATTCTACACTTATTTGGAGCAAGTGAGGCTACAATTTTTTATGCAAAGGAATATATAAATGTAATACTTTTAGGAACTATATTTAATTTAATGTCATTCTCTTTATATAGTACAATTAGAGCAGATGGAAATCCAAAGATGTCAGCTGCAGTAATGGTACTTGGATGTATTATAAATGTAATATTAGATGCAGTATTTATATTTGTATTTAACTTAGGGATAAAAGGTGCGGCTTTAGCTACAGTAATTTCTCAAATAGTTACTACATTAATAATGCTTTATTATTATACATTAGGAGGATCAAACTTAAAATTAAAATTTGAAACTCTTAAATTAGATTGGAGATTAGTTAAGATAGTTTTAGCTATAGGTGTAGCTCCGTTTTCAATGCAGATGGCTGCAAGTGTAGTTCAAGTAATAGCTAACAATGCACTAAGAATGTATGGAGGAGACTTAGCTATAGGAGCTATGGCGGCAATTTCTTCAATAGCAATGATATTTTTAATGCCTATATTTGGTATAAACCAAGGTTCACAGCCTATAATTGGATATAACTATGGAGCTAAGAAGTATGAAAGAGCTCAAAAAACAGTTAAGTTAGCTATGATAGCAGCGACAACAATACTTGTTTTAGGAGGAATATTAATTCAAGCATTCCCAGCCTTAGTAATAAGTATGTTTAATTCAGACCCTAAGCTTTTAGAAATAGGAGTTCCAGGATTAAGAATATATTTATTTATGATGCCTATAATAGGTATATCAATAATAGGATCTAACTATTTCCAATCAATAGGTAAAGCTAAGTTAGCAACTTTTTTAAGTTTATTAAGACAGGTTATACTTTTAATTCCTTTAACATTGGTCTTACCTAAGATTGCAGGATTAGGTTTAACAGGAGTTTGGTTAGCAGGTACAGTTTCAGACTTCTTGTCTACAATAATAACTGGATTATTTATAATTAAAGAGTTTAAAAAAGAAGATAGTATAGAAGATGAAAAAGCGATTTAAAAAAAGCTGAGTTTAGAAATTTCTAAACTCAGCTTTCTTTTATATAATACCTTCGTCTTTTAATAAATCTTCAAGTTTTCTTACTTTCTCTGTTAGAGTAACGAATTTTTGCTTTAAATCATCTTTACTTAAATCATCTATTTGAACTTCAAGTTCTTCTACAGTTTTTAAAACTTCATCTATATCTTGTTGAGCTAATTTTAAATTTTTTTCGTTCATATAAAAAATTCTCCTTTTAAGTAAATTCGTTCTTTGTAGTTTTATGGTAACACTACTATTCTAACTATGCAAGGCATATATTATACAGAAATTACTTATGATTTAGGAGGAGAGATGATTAATTATATATGGTTTGCAATTATAGCCTTAGGATTGATTTTTAGCATAATGACAGGCCAGGGAGAGTTGATTACAACTGGCTTAACAGAATCTTCTGAAGGTGCTGTTAAATTTATAATTTCCTTAGTAGGAATTATGTGTTTTTGGTGTGGAGTAATGAAGATAGCAGAAAACAGTGGATTAACATCTAAGGTTGCAAAACTATTAAACCCTATATTAAAAAAGATCTTTAAGGAGAGTTCTCATAGTGACGAGGCTATGGGAGCCATAGTTATGAACTTAACTGCTAATATGTTTGGACTATCTAATGCAGCTACTCCCCTTGGAATTAAGGCTATGAGCGAATTAAACAAGATAAATAAAGAAAAGGATGGAAGAGCATCAAATGATATGGCATTATTTTTAGTTATAAATGCAGCTTGTATTCAATTAATTCCATCTACAGTTATATCAATTAGGGCAGCTGCTGGATCAAGTGAACCTGCAAGTATAATAATTCCTGCTATTATATGTACTTTTACTGCCTGCTGTGTAGGAATCATATGCTGCAAAATCTTGCAGAGATACTTTTAGGAGGGATAATTTTGATTGCAAATAACATAATTCCAATAATATTTCTTTTAATAATAGTCTATGGAATGTTTAAGGGAAGAAAAGTTTATGAATGGTTTTTAGAAGGGGCAAAAGAAGGATTAATGGTATGCGTTAAAATTTTTCCTGCTTTATTAGCTATGATGATTGCCATAAGAATATTTAAAGATGCTAATTTACTTAATTATTTAAATAATCTTTTAGAGCCAATAGTTTCTCTAATAGGATTACCAAAGGATATTGTTCCTCTAGTACTAATTAAACCTCTATCTGGAAGTGGAGCCTTAGGAGTATATACAGAGTTAATAAATACCTTAGGACCAGATACAAAGGAAGGATTAATTTCTTCTGTAATAATGGGAGGAACAGAAACAATATTTTATACCATAACTGTTTACTTTGGTGCTGTTGGAATAAAGAAAATAAGACATACCTTTTGGGCTGCTTTAATGGCTGATATAACTGCTATTATAATGGCGGTATTAGTAGTAAGTATGTTTTTTGGACTTTAGATGAATAAAATAATTGAAAAATAGCAACATAATATTAAGGAAAAAAGAAGCACAAAAGATGATTTAATTTAAATATGAAAGTACCTCAGAAATAATCCAGAATATTACAGAAATCGTTTAACTAAAATGTAAATATTTAAAGTTGATAAAAAAATAACAAAATAGTTAAAAAAATAACGAATTTTTGTCGATAAAATGTAAGAAATGTAAAAAAAAGTCTGGATTTTGATTTTGAAAGATGGTATTATAATCTCGTAAGGTTAGTAAAAAACTTTGCAGAGCAGTTAAATTGCTTGAAAATAAAAAAGACATGAAAAAAAGTTCTTAAATGGAATTTTATTAAAGTTAAAAACTTAACTAAATGCTTTTAATTAATTTTTACATATATTATGAAAATAAGAAACTAATCTATAATGAGGTGGGTATCATGAAAGTAACAAACGTAGATGAATTAATGCTTAGATTAGAGAAAGTTAGAGCAGCTCAAAAAGAGTTCTCAAAATTCTCTCAAGAGCAAGTAGATGAAATATTTAGACAAGCAGCAGTAGCAGCTAATAATGAGAGAATCAGATTAGCAAAAATGGCTGTTGAAGAATCAGGAATGGGTATAGTTGAAGATAAAGTTATAAAAAACCATTTTGCTGCAGAATATATATACAATAAATATAAAGATGAAAAAACTTGTGGAGTTATAGAAAAAGATGAATCATTTGGTATCACTAAAATAGCTGAGCCAATAGGAGTAGTAGCAGCCATCGTTCCTACTACAAACCCAACATCAACAGCTATATTCAAAGCTTTAATATCATTAAAGACTAGAAACGCTGTATTCTTTTCACCACATCCAAGAGCTAAAAACTCAACAATAGAGGCAGCTAGAGTTGTTTTAGAAGCAGCTGTTAAAGCAGGAGCTCCAAAAGATATAATCGGATGGATAGATGAGCCATCAGTTGAAATGTCACAAGTATTAATGGCAGAAGCTGATATCATACTAGCTACTGGTGGTCCAGGAATGGTTAAAGCAGCTTACTCATCAGGAAAACCAGCTATCGGGGTTGGAGCAGGTAATACACCAGCAATCATAGATGAAACAGCTCACTTAAAAATGGCAGTAAACTCAATATTATTATCAAAAACTTTCGATAACGGAGTTATCTGTGCATCAGAGCAAACTGTATTAGTTGTTGATAAAGTTTATGATGAGGTAAGAAAAGAGTTCGCTGATAGAGGAGCTTACTTCTTAAAAGATAAAGAAATAGATAAAGTAAGAAAAACAATTTTAATAAATGGTAACTTAAATGCTAACATAGTTGGTCAATCAGCATGGAAAATAGCTGACATGGCAGGTGTTAAAGTTCCAAAGGATACTAAAGTTTTAATTGGTGAAGTTGAGTCAGTTGAATTAGAAGAACCATTCTCACATGAAAAATTATCACCAGTATTAGGAATGTACAGAGTAGCTAACTTCGAAGAAGCTTTAGTTAAAGCTGAAAGATTAGTTGAACTTGGTGGATTCGGACATACTTCAGTTTTATACACTGATACAATGAAATCACAAGATAGAGTTCAAAAATTCGGTGCAACTATGAAAACTGGTAGAACAATAATAAACATGCCATCAACTCAAGGAGCTATCGGAGATATATATAACTTCAAGCTAGCACCATCATTAACATTAGGTTGTGGATCATGGGGTGGAAACTCAGTTTCAGAAAACGTTGGTCCTAAACACTTAATGAATGTTAAGAGTGTAGCTGAGAGGAGAGAAAATATGCTTTGGTTCAGAGTTCCAGAAAAAGTTTACTTCAAATATGGTGCTTTAGGAGTTGCTCTTAGAGAATTAAAAGATTTAAACAAGAAAAAAGTATTTATAGTAACAGACAACGTATTAGCTAGTCTAGGATATGTTGATAAAATAACAAGTGTTTTAGAAGAAATAGGTGTAGATTTCAGAGTATTCTCAGAAGTTACTCCAGACCCAACTTTAGCATGTGCTAAAAAAGGTGCTGAAGCAATGAGAAGCTATCAACCAGATGCAATCATAGCTCTTGGTGGAGGTTCACCAATGGACGCTGCTAAGATTATGTGGGTAATGTATGAGCATCCAGAAGTTGCTTTCGAAGATTTAGCAATGAGATTCATGGATATAAGAAAGAGAGTTTACCCATTCCCAACTATGGGTCAAAAAGCTATGATGATTTCAGTTCCAACATCAGCTGGTACTGGTTCAGAAGTAACACCATTCGCAGTTATAACTGATGAAGAATCAGGAGTAAAATATCCATTAGCAGATTACGAGTTAACTCCAGATATGGCTATCATAGATGCTGAGCTTATGATGAACATGCCAAAAGGATTAACAGCTGCATCAGGTATAGACGCATTAACTCATGCTTTAGAAGCTTACGTTTCAGTTTTAGCATCAGAGTACACTAATGGATTAGCTTTAGAAGCTATAAGATTAATATTTAAATACTTACCACAAGCTTACGCTGAAGGTACTACAAACATAAAAGCAAGAGAAAAAATGGCTCATGCTTCAACAATGGCTGGTATGGCATTCGCTAACGCATTCTTAGGAGTATGTCACTCAATGGCACACAAATTAGGATCAGAACACCATATAGCACACGGAGTTGCTAACGGAATCTTAATAGACCATGTAATAAGATTCAACGCTGTTGACAACCCAAGAAAACAAGCTGCATTCCCACAATACAAATATCCAAATGCTAAATGGAGATATGCAGTAATCGCTGACTACTTAGGATTAGGTGGAAAGAACGAAGAAGAAAAAGTTAATAACTTAATCAAGGCTATAGATAACCTTAAGAAAACAGTTGGAATCCCTGCAACAATAGCTGATTGTGGAGTTTCAAAAGAATCATTCTACGCTACATTAGAAAAAATGAGTGAAGATGCATTCGATGACCAATGTACAGGTGCTAACCCAAGATACCCATTAATAAGTGAAATCAAGCAAATGTACATCAATGCTTTCGAAGGTAAAAAAGACAGAGTTTAATAGCTTTGAAATAAGATAATAATAAATACTCACTAGATAATCTAGTGAGTATTTTTTTCTATAAAAATATGTAAAGATGTACTATTTGTTAAGATTTTAAATCTTATATATGGTAAAATTTAATAAATAGGAATTGGAGGGATTAAGATGAAAAGTTTAGTTTTTACTAAAAACAGAGAGAATTTATTAAAGAAACTAGAAGACAATTCATTATTAGTTTTATTTGCAGGAGAGGCTAAAAGAAAAACAGCAGATGAATATTTTCCATTTACTCCAAACAGAAACTTTTATTATTTAACAGGAGTAGATGAAGAAAAGCATATACTAATGATAAAGAAAATAAATGGTGTAGTTGATGAAGTTCTTTATATACTAAAACCAAATTTAGAGCAAGAAAGATGGACTGGAAAAACTATAAGAGATTATGAGGCTAAAGAAGTATCTGGCATAGAAAATATAAAATATTTAGAAGAATTTAAAAGTGATTTAAATATGATTTTTACTAATGGAATTGCAGAAAATCTTTATTTAGATTTAGAAAGAGTTTCATTTGATGAAGAAATGAGCAAAAGTCAAAGCTTTGCAAAGGAAGTTAAGGATAGATATCCTCAAGTAGTTATAAAAGATGTTTATTCTGATATAGCTTCTTTAAGACAAATTAAATGTAAAGAAGAAGTAGAGGAAATAAAGAAGGCTGCTCATATAACAGCTAAGGGTGTAGAACTTTTAATGAAAGAGTGTAAGCCTGGAATGAAAGAATATGAGTTAGAAGCATATTTTGATTTTTACTTAAAACAAAATGGAGTTAAAGATTATGCTTTTAAAACTATAGCAGCTGCTGGAGTAAATGCTGCTACTTTACACTATGTTGATAATAATAGTGAAATAAAAGATGGGGATTTAATTCTTTTTGATTTAGGTGCTCAAGTAAATTATTATAATGGAGATATTTCAAGAACATTCCCTGCTAATGGTAAGTTTACTAAGAGACAAAAAGAGGTTTATGAAGAAGTTTTAAAAGTAAATGAAGAGATAATAAATTCTATTAGACCAGGAGTTGGATTCTATGAAATAAATGACAAAGCAAATAATCTTTTAGCTGAAGCTTGTGTAAGATTAGGTCTTATAGAAGATAAAAAGGATTATAGAAAGTATTATTTCCACTCAATAGGACATAGTTTAGGACTTGACACTCATGATGTTGGTAAGAGAGATATCATTCTTGAAGAAGGTATGGTTTATACTGTAGAGCCAGGATTATATATTGAAGAAGAAGCTATAGGAATAAGAATAGAGGATGATGTTTTAGTTACTAAAGATGGCTGTGAAGTTCTAACAAAAGAATGTATTAAGTCTGTAGAAGATATAGAAAAGTTTATGAGTAATAGATAATTTTATAATTAACATTATTTTAAGAATAATAAGCTTTAAATTTGAAGAAATTAAGAGTAAAATGTAATAAAAATTAAAGAGCAAACTATGGTTTAGGAGATGATTTCATGATAAATGAATTAAAAAAAGCTATATTAGCTGGAATTGGAACTGCAGCTACTGCTTATGAAAAAACAGATTCTTTTATACAAGATATGGTTGCTAAAGGAAAAATAACTGTTGAAGATGGTAAAGTTTTATCTGAAGAATTAAAAAGAGATATGCAAGAAAAAACTACTGAAGCAACTAGCGAAATAATAACTAAGTTAGACAATATGAACCCTTTAACAAAAGAAGATTTTAGAGTTATGTTTGATGAAGCTAATAAATCTACTTTAGAAGAAATAAATAAATTAAAAGAAAGAATAGCCGTATTAGAAGCTAAATTAAATGAAGAAGAAATTTAGGCTATAAAATAATAGAACTCTACAAGGTATATGAAGAGTAGAATTTATAGCTATGTAAATAGCTAAGATGATTAAGCTTTTCAGTGCTTTGTAGAGTTTTTATAGTTTATTATTTTATTATCTTATAGGAGGTGAATTTATGAGTAAGGGACAGAGTGCAAAAAGGTTGAAAGAAATAGTTAGAGTATTTACTTATTATGGTTTTGACTTTTTAATTTCATCAAAGTTGCCTAATAGTAAAAAGGTTGAGCCAAGGCCTCAAGCACTTAGAGAGGCTTTAGAAGAATTAGGGGCAACCTTTGTTAAAATTGGACAAATATTGAGTACAAGACCAGATTTACTTCCTAAAGCTTATATTGAAGAGTTAGAAAAGTTACAGGATAATAATGAAATAACAGACTTTCATAAGGTAAAGGAAATATTTTATGAATCTTTTGGGACAGATATAAATACATATTTCTTAGAATTTAGTGAAACTCCATTAGCTTCAGCATCAATTGCACAGGTTCATAGAGCTAAATTAATAGATGGAAGAGATGTAGTAGTTAAGGTTCAGCATTATAAAATAGATGAAAAAATGAAGCTTGATTTAAGCATATTAAGAAGACTTAGCAAATTAACATCTAATCATATAACGAATACCTTAGTTAATCCAGTTGAAGCTTTTAAGGAAATTGAAGATGCTACCTTAAAGGAACTTGATTTCGAAAAGGAAGCAAAGAATACTAAAAGGTTTAGAGAGCTTAATAAAAATGTAGCCTGTGTTGGTGCACCTATAATTATTGATAAGCTTACTTCTAAGAAAATCCTTACCATGGAATATATAGATGGTTATAAAGTAACAGATTTTAATATTTTAAAAGAAGAAGGATATGATTTTGAAGATATTGCAAACAAATTAGCAAACTCATTTTTTAAACAGGTATTAGAAGATGGATTTTTTCATGGTGATCCCCATCCAGGAAATTTATTTATAAGAGAAGGCAAAATATACTTTATAGATTTTGGCTTAGTTGGAACTTTAGAAGCCAATTTAAGAAATTGGCTTAATAAGGCCATGATTGCTATGGTTTTAGGTGATATTGATACCTTAGTTGATTTTGTAAATGCCATAGGCATAAAAAAAGGAAAAGTTGAATATTCAATATTATATGATGATTTGAAAAATATAGTCTCAAAATATATAAATGCATCTTTAAAAACAATAAAGATATCAGATTTATTTAAAGAAATCTTTGAGATTGCAGAACGAAATAATGTTCAATTTCCAAGAGAATTAGTTGCTTTAGTAAGATCCATAGTTATATTAGAAGGGGTTATAGCTAAAATAGATCCAGATTTAGAAATTATGGAATGTATTTATCCTTATGTAAAGGAAAGAAATAAAGAGGAAATGTTAAAAAGTTTAAACAAGGATAAACTTATAACTGAAGCCTATAAGTTTGCCTCTAAGAGCATAGAAATTCCTACTAAATTTTCAGAACTTGTGGATAGCTTAACTAAGGGAAGAGCTAAGTTGCAATTTGAAATGAAGGGCTTAGATAAGCCACTTACAGATTTAAATAGAATGGTAAATAGAGTAGCATTCTCTTTAATAGTTGGATGTATGATAATAGGTTCTTCATTAATAGTTAATGCTAAAACTGGACCTACTTTTCAAGGGGTTCCTATTTTAGGATTAATAGGGTTTATAGTATCAGGAATTTTTGGTTTGTGGTTATTGATTTCCATAATAAAATCAGGCTTTTTTTAATAAATGGTTAATAAAGTAATTAAATACTTGAAAGAAACATAGTTATATTGTATAAATGTATACAATATAATAATTAAAAGTGAATAATTTAAAAAGAGGTAGAGGCGCGAGAATCAAGATTACTAAAATGGAGTTAAGTAGCGTAGAAGTTTTAGGAAAGGGATTATCGCCGAAGTTTTTGGCTAATACTTTAAGGCTAAATGCTGGGGTTGTATAGAATATATACAACACTGTCACAAAATGTGGAGAGCTATCATCTTAGGGAATTAAATAAAAGTTTATTTGCAAAAGTAATTTTATTAAGTATTAAGACCTTAGGTTGATCAAGCCTAAGGTCTTTTTTGCAGAAATTTTATAATAAGAGAAAATAAGGGAAAACCTCTGTAAATTAATTCACTGCATATTTAAGGGGGAATTTATAATGAGAAACAAAACTAGATTTAAAGTTTTTCTAACGGTTTTTGCAATGACAATGTTATGCTCAACCTTAGTCTTTGCTGCTGAAGATGCTGCGGCGGTAAACTCAGCTAAGTTTGGAATGTGGACAGTGCTGCCACCATTAGTTTCAATTGTATTAGCTTTTTTAACTAAGAATGTTGTAGTTTCTTTATTCATAGGAACAATTACAGGATGTATAATGCTTCAATTAAATGGATTTAATATAATTACAGCTTTAACTCAAGGATTTATTGATTTTACTTATAGAGCTTTAAATTCCTTAGCTGATCCTTGGAATGCAGGGATAATTCTTCAGGTTTTAGTTATTGGAGGAGTGATTCATTTAGTAGCTAAAATGGGAGGAGCAAAGGCAATAGCTGAGGCTTTAGCAAGAAAGGCTAAGACTGTTAAGAGTGCACAACTTACAACTTGGCTTTTAGGGTTAGCAGTTTTCTTTGATGATTATGCTAATTCATTAATTGTAGGACCAATAATGAGACCAGTTACAGATAAATTAGGAGTTTCAAGGGAAAAATTAGCCTTTGTTATAGATGCAACGGCAGCTCCAATTGCAGGGTTAGCAATAATATCAACTTGGATAGGCTTAGAGGTTGGATTAATTGGAGATGCCTTAAAAAGTGTAGGAATACAAGCAGATGGTTTTGGAGTATTTTTAGAAACAATACCATATAGATTTTATAATATATTAATTTTAGCTTTTGTTGTTATATCAGCAATAACTTTAAGAGAATTTGGACCAATGCTTAAAGCTGAGAGAAGAGCTAGAAGAGGAGAAGTTTTATCTACTACAGAAATTTCATCTGATAGTGAAGATTTAGAACCTATAGAAGGAATTAAATTAAGTGTTTGGAATGCAATAATTCCAATTGGAGTTTTAATAGTATCATCTTTAATAGGATTTTATTATAGTGGATGGGTAACTATAATGGGTGGAGAAGATTTAGCAATAATAGAGCTTATGAACAATACACCTTTTAGTTTTGCTGGAATACAAGCAGCATTCTCAAATGCAGATGCTTCAGTAGTTTTATTCCAATCAGCTTTATTAGCAACTATAGTAGCTCTTATATTAGGAGTAGGTAGAAAAATATTTACTATTTCAGAAGGAATAGGAATTTGGATTGAAGGAATGAAAGGACTTTTAATAACAGGAGTAATTCTTATATTAGCTTGGTCTTTAAGTTCTGTAATTAAAGAATTAGGAACTGCTTCTTATTTAGTAGGAGTATTATCAGATGCAATACCAGCATTTTTATTACCAGCAATAATATTTATTTTAGGTTCAATAATAGCCTTTGCTACAGGTACAGCTTATGGAACAATGGGAATATTAATGCCACTTGCAATTCCATTAGCCTTTGCAATAAATCCAGAATGGAATTTTGTTATAGTAAGCACATCAGCAGTATTAACAGGTGCTATCTTTGGAGATCATTGTTCACCTATTTCTGATACCACAATACTTTCCTCAACAGGTGCAGGATGCGATCATATAGAACATGTTAGAACTCAAATATGGTATGCAGTATTTGTAGGAATAGTAACTGTATTATTTGGATATATTCCAGCTGGTTTAGGATTAAGTATTTTCATAGTACTACCTTTATCCTTAGTAGCTTTATTCATATTAACAATGATATTTGGTAAAAAAGTAGATGACAAAGTAGTTAGCAATTAAAAAGGACATGTACCAAAATAACTTTTTATAAAACTTACAAACAGTATGAAGAGGAAATTTAGTAATTCTCGGAATATGTTTGTAAGTTTTATTATTATATTTTGATACAGCCCCTTTTAGTTAAATATATTAATTTGTTTTCTCTTCAGTTTTCTTTTGGTAAGGGTAGACAAGTCTGTTAATTATAATAGCTATTATTACCCCAATAAATGTATCTAGGATTCTATTAAAAGCATAGTCATATGAGCCAACACCCTTTAAGTTTGTCATTATGGCAAAAACAACTATACATGCACTATTTATTGCTCCTTTACAATTAAATAAAATACATAAAAAAATGGCTATAGTTGTACCTATGGCTGTTAAAAGAGCATAAACAATAAAGTGTTGAATACTTAATACATTAAATATGGCTATTAATAACAAACCAACTATAGCACCTAAAAATGTACCAAGCATTCTGTTTTTTCCCATTTTATATGAATTTTCAACTGTATCTTGCATGCACATCATTGCAGCAATACAAGCAAAAAAGGCACTAGAACGGCCTAATAGTTCAAATACTATAATGCATATAAATACTGAAAGAGAAGTTTTAAGGTTTCTAGCACCTATAGTTTGCAGGTTAAATTTAAACAAATATTTCCCTCCTAAATCATATTAGTTTTTAACATTAGTTCTTTTTATTTTCTTCTAGATTTTTTATATCATCTTTAACTTCTTTTTCAAGTCTAGAGATTTTTTCTTCTATATTTTCTAAATCTTTTTTTACCTTATTTTCATATTTATATATGTAGTTATTTATTAATAGAGCAATTATTATACCTATAAAAGTATCTATAATTCTATCAACTGCATAGGCATATGGAGCTTTACCATGTAAGTTTGTCATAATTGCTATTAATACTATACATGCTATAGAAACAGACCCTTTTCTGTTAAAACCATTAAGTAGATAAATGGTTATAACTATTCCAATCCCTGTTATTATTCCTGAGAATCTTGTAAGGTTAAAGTTTAAAGCTATAAAAGTTAAAGCTAAGCCAACAAGTCCACCAGTTATTGTACCAATCATTCTGCTTTTTCCCATTTTATATGAGTTTTCAACAGTATCTTTCATACAGATTACAGCGGCTATACAAGCATAAAAAGGATATTGTCTGTGTATTAGCTCAAAAAATCCTATGCATAAAGTTACAGCCAAAGCTGTCTTTAAGTTTCTTGCACCTATTTTAGGTAGGGCCAAACCTTTCATTTAAATAATACCTCCCCAACAATTTATATATTATTATAGATAGTATATAACATTTTTATATTAATACAAATTATGACTTAACAAGAATTTTAAAGAATTCAAAAATAAAAACGATTGACATTAATATAAAACTAATCATATAATTAAAATTAAGTGAGAAAATGCAATGAAGAGAAGAGTAATAAAGAAGATTGTATAAAAGAGAGCTGGGTTAGGTGAGAGCCAGATACATGAGACTTTATGAAGATGGACTTGGAGCAGACTTTTTGAGAATTTTAATTTTAGAAAAGTACGGTGGCAACCGTTATATTGCAGAGTAATAAAATAAGTTAAACTTAGGAGTTACTTAGTGAGATATTTATGGTGACATAAATATGAAATAGAGTGGTATCGCGTAATTAACGCCTCTATGGGATTTCCCATAGGGGTTTTTTATATTTTTGAAATATTGGAAACAATAATAAGTAAGAATACAAGGAGGAAGAAATAATGTGTAAAAAACCATATTATATTACAACGCCTATTTATTACCCATCAACAAATCTACACATAGGTAATACTTATACAACTGTGGCTGCTGATGCTATAGCAAGATTCAAAAGACTTACAGGTCATGAAGTAATGTTCTTAACAGGAACAGATGAGCATGGTCAAAAAATAGAAAGAATAGCTAATGAAAAAGGAATTACTCCAAAGGAACATGTTGACGAAATAGTTGCAGGAATTAAAGACCTTTGGAAAATGATGAACATAAGCTATGACAAGTTTATAAGAACAACTGATGATTATCACGTGAAAGCTGTTCAAGAGATTTTTAAAAAATTATATGATCAAGGAGATATATATAAAGACTCTTATGAAGGTCTTTACTGTACTCCATGTGAATCATTCTGGACAGAAACTCAATTAGTAAATGGAAACTGTCCTGATTGTGGAAGACCAGTTGAAAAAGCTAAGGAAGAAGCTTACTTCTTTAAAATGAGCAAATATGCTGATAGATTAATTCAGTATATAGAAGAGCATCCAGATTTCATTCAACCAGAATCAAGAAAGAATGAAATGTTAAATAACTTCTTAAGACCAGGATTACAAGATCTTTGTGTTTCAAGAACAAGCTTTACTTGGGGAATACCTGTAAGCTTTGATGAAAAGCATGTTATCTATGTTTGGATAGATGCATTATCAAACTACATAACTGCTTTAGGATATGGTCAAGAAAATCAAGAGCTATACAAAAAGTTCTGGCCTGCTGATGTTCACTTAATAGGAAAAGATATTTTAAGATTCCACACAATTTACTGGCCAATAATGTTAATGGCTTTAGGATTAGAATTACCTAAGCAAGTATTTGGTCATGGATGGTTACTTGTTGATGGAGGAAAAATGTCAAAATCAAAAGGTAACGTTGTTGACCCAGTAGTTTTAGTTAACATGTTTGGAGCTGACGCTGTAAGATATTACTTATTAAGAGAAATACCATTTGGTTCAGATGGATTATTCAACAATGAAATATTTATAAAGAAAGTAAATACAGACTTAGCTAATGATTTAGGTAACTTATTATCAAGAACAATAGCTATGGTTTATAAATATTTTGATGGAGTTATTCAAGCACCAACATGCAAGGAGGCTATTGATGATGAATTAATAAACTTAGCTTTATCTACTTCAGGAAAAGTTGAGGCTAGCATAGATGCTTTAAAGATTCCAGAAGCTTTAGAAAGCATATGGACTTTAATAAGCAGAGCTAACAAATATATAGATGAAACAAATCCTTGGATACTTGCTAAGGATGAAGAAAAGAAAGAAAGACTAGGAACAGTTTTATATAACTTATTAGAAACTTTAAGATTTGTTTCAGTAATGATTTCACCATTCTTAACAGAAACAAGTGTAAAAATAAATGATCAATTAAACACTAAAGTTACAACTTGGGAAAGTTTAAAAGAGTTCAATGGAACAGTTGCAGGAGATAAAGTAGTTAAGGGTGATGTTATATTCCCAAGAATAGATGTTGAGGAAAAGTTAGCAGAACTTGAAGCTTTAAAACCAGCTCCAGTTAAACCAGCTAACGAAGAGTTAGTTAAAAATCCAATAAAAGAAGAAATAACTATAGATGACTTTGACAAGATAGATTTAAGAGTAGTTAAAGTATTAGAGTGTGAACCAGTTAAAAAAGCTAAAAAGTTATTAAAACTTAAGGTTGATTTAGGTGGAGAAGAAAGACAGGTTATTTCAGGAATAGCACAATACTATAAACCAGAAGAGTTAGTTGGAAAGTATGTAGTATTAGTTGCTAACTTAAAACCAGTTAAATTAAGAGGGGAATTATCTCAAGGTATGATACTTGCAGCAGCACCTTCAGATGATTCAGAACTTGTATTAGTTAACCCAGGAGAAATGTTAACTGGAAGCCAAGTAAGATAGTAAAATTAAAAAACTCTTATATTCATACTAGATTGTGGAATATAAGAGTTTTTTTGTATCATAATATTGTAGATAGAAGCATTTTAAGGGGGCTAATAAAATGAAAGTAATTATAGGTAATGCTTGGCCTTATGCCAACGGCTCACTTCATATAGGAAGAGTTTCATCTTGGATGGCAGGTGATATATTAGCAAGGTATCATAGGGCTAAAGGTGATGAAGTTATTTTTGTTTCAGGATCTGACTGTCATGGATCTCCAATTTTAAATAAAGCAAAGGAAATTAATAAGTCACCAGAAGAGCTTATAAATAAGTACCATAGGGAATTTGTTAGATGTTTTAATAAATTAGGATTTTCCTTTGATATATTTACAAGAACAGATAGTGAGTATCATGAAAAGCAGGTAAAAAACATAATAAAAAGCCTTTATGATAAGGGATTTATATATGAAAAAGAAACAGAAGAATTTTATTGCCAAAAATGCTGTGATACCTTAGATGAATTTGGAGTTAAAGATGGGCTTTGTAATGAATGTAATAGCAAAGTTGAAGTTAGAAGTTCTAATAATCTTTTCTTTAAATTATCTTATTTTCAAGATTATATTCAAAATATATTAGATGAAGAAGAGAGTTGGAGAGAAAATGCCATTAAAATAACTAAGAGATACTTAGATGGTGGGTTAAGAGATAAGATTCTAACAAGAGAAATTAATTGGGGAATAGAAGTTCCTGTGGAAGGCTTTGAAGATAAAAGGGTTTATGTTTGGATTGATGCACTGTTAGCCTATGTTACTGCATCTAAGAAAGTTATAGATGAAAAAGGACAATCTTTAGAAGAATATTGGAATAATGAAGATAGTAGAATATATTTAGTTCATGGTAAGGAAAATATACCATTTCACACAACAATGTTTCCAGCAATGCTCTCTGGCATTGGATTAGAGAAAAGTGAAATTAGAATATTCTCTTCTCAATATTTAACCTTAGAAGGGAAAACTTTTTCTACCAATAGAAATTGGGCCATATGGGTTCCTTATATTATGGAAAGATATAATATAGATTCTATTAGGTATTATTTAATAAGTAGAGGTGCTGAAGAGAAGAACTCTGACTTTACTTGGAGAGATTTTATAAATGCAAATAATAATGAATTAGTAGGAGAACTAGGAAACTTTACAAATAGGGTTTTAACCTTTATAAAGAAAAACTTTAATGGGGAAATAAAGGGAGAAGAACTTCCTCTTCAATGGAAAAATATAATAAGAAGAACGTATGCTTCTGTAGGTAATAAATTTGAAAATGGAGAGTTCAAATCAGGAGTAAAAGAAATGTTTAATCTTATAAAACAAGGAAATGATTTCTTTGATAAAAATAAACCTTGGATTTTAATAAATAATAACAAGAAAAAATGTGAAGAGGTACTGTATATTTGTTCTCAAGTATTAGTAGCTTTAACTGATTTAATGAATCCTATAATTCCTTTTACTTGTGAGAAAATAAAAATGTTTTTAGGTATAAAGGATACAAAGTGGAGCTTTAAAGAGAGGAAGAATATAAGAGTTAATAGAGTTGAATTTTTATTTGATAAAATAGACAAGAAAGCTTATATAGAAGAACTAAATAGATTAAAGAATAAAAAAATATAAATAAAATAAGTCTTGCTTCTATTAATCTAGAAACAAGGCTTATTCTACATCTTAAGGTTTAAGGTTAGGAATTATTATATAGAAATTTTTTTAATTAATTAAACTTAATAGCCCTTGACATTTGCGTAAGGGGGACAAACTATTCAAGGGCCATTTAAGGGGTAAAATTAAATTAGTGTTTTAGCTACGTTACAATTATTATATTAAGCTTCTTATGTGGCATTTATGTGTCAAAAAGTGTACAAAAATATTAACATTTGATTTAAAGTAAATAACCTTTTAGCCTTTCTAAATCTTTTATTTCTATTATGTTTTTTGAAAATTCTATAAGTCCTGCATCTCTCATTTTCATAAGCTCTCTAGATAATGAAGGTCGTTGGACTCCAAGCTTGTCAGCCCAGTCCTTTCTTGAAAACTCTAACTTTATAGTTGTAGATTTTTCTTTATTATATTCTTTTAATAAGTAATTGCAAATCATTTCTCTAATAGATTTCATTGTTACTTGCTTAAGTTTAGAACTTAGATTAAGAGCTTTATTTGAAAGAATTCTAAGTAACTCTCTTAAAAAAGCTTCATTTGAAGAGCATAGCTTATATATATAATCCTTTTTTATATGTAAAATTTGAGAATTTTCTTTAGCCACAACAGACATTGGGTAAAAGTTCCTATCTCCAAAAAGAAGATTTTCTCCAAAAACATTTCCTCTATTTAAGGTTGCAACCACTAATATGTTTCCGTTAGAATCTAATTTTTGAATTTCTATTTTCCCTTCTATAACTATACTTAAAAAATTGCAATACTCTCCTTCAGAAAACAGTAAGTCTTCCTTTGAATAGGATTTTACTGAAGCGAAACCAGAGCTTAATAATTCTTGAATATCTTGATCGCTGAAGTGGGAAAATAACCTACACTCTTTTATATTAGATAATTTTTTTAAATCCATTTTATTCACCACCTTTAAAAAATAAGTAGTATTATATTAATATAAATATATAATATTTTACACTATTTAAGTGAATTTTAAATTGATAGGAGTGAAAATAAATGAAAATTTATATTATAGGAGCTTTAATTGGGGCAGTAATAGGCTACATAACAAACTGGCTTGCTATAAAAATGTTATTTAGGCCAAGAGAAGCAAAGTATATCTTTGGCATGAAACTTCCTTTTACACCAGGGTTAATACCTAAGGAAAAAAGTAGAATAGCTAATAAGGTTGGAGAAACTGTAGGAACTCATTTACTAAATTCAGATAGCTTAAGTAAGGCTTTAAAGGATGATAAAATAAAATCAAAATTTAATGAAGTTGCTAAAGAAAAAATTAATCAAGTTATTAATAGCAATTCAACTTTAGAGGAATCATTAAAAAATACTTTAGGGGAAAATTACTATGCTCTAAAGAGAAATATGATAAACAATATAGCTAAGACTATTTTAGAATCAATTCAGGAAGAGGAGTTTAAAAATAAGCTTAAATTTTATATAGTAGATTCTATTAAAGAAAGACTAAATAAAAATCCTGAAAAGATAATTGATTTTATAAATAGCAATAAATTTAGAGAAGTAATAATAAATACTTTAGAGGAAGAAAAAACAAGAGACATAATAGGAAAAGCTCTTTTAAAAGAAGTAAAAACTTTAGAAAAAGAAGATTTAACTATTGAAGAAGTCATTCCAGAAAATATTAAACCTTACATAGAAGAATATGTAAAATCTCAAAAAGATACTCTTGTGGATATAATAAAAAATCTTCTTAGAGATGATGAGGTTTCATATAAGATAAAAAGTGCAATAAATGATAATATACCATCTATAGTATCAATGTTTCTAAGTGGAGATGTAATATACGGAAAGTTAGTTTCATTAGTTGATAAGTCTTTAAGTGAAGAAGAAAATAAAGAGTATATATGTGATGCGGCTTTAGCTTTTGTACATGAAAGTATGAAGAAAAAAGTAAGTGATGTAATAAATAATGTTGGAGAAGAAAAGCTAGAGGTAATATCAGATGCTCTAGGAGATAAGATTTCAAAAAAATTAAATACAGAAGAAAATATAGATTCTATAATAAGTAAACTAAATTGTAAAATTTCTTCTTTTAATAGTTATGAAGAAATTATAAAAGTGTTATTCAATGACTATGAAAATATTCTAATTGATAATATAGATTCAATGATTTCTCAAATTGTTAATAATAACCAATTATCTGGTGAAATAAGTAAAATAATTGAAAAGGTATTTGATAAATTTTTACAAAATTCCTTAAATGATATATGTTATAATAAACAAAACTTAGAAAATAGTATTATGAGTATTTTAGATAATTTATATAATGATTTTGTGGAAAATAAATCAGCTAAAGTACTAGAAATTGTGGATATTTCTTCAATAGTAGAAGAACAGATAAATGCTTTCGAAGTGGATTATGCAGAGGAAATCATAATTGGAATAGCTAATAAAGAACTTAAGGCAATAACTTGGTTAGGAGCTTTATTAGGAGGAATTCTAGGAATTTTATCACCACTTTTATCTACAATTTATATGTAAAATTCAAAGGAGAAAATTATGAAATATAAAATATTTGATACACATGCACATTATGACTCAGATAGTTTTGATGAAGATAGAGAAAATGTAATAAAAGAACTACAAGAAAATGGAGTTATTGGGGTTTTAAATTGTGGATCTGATCTTTATGGATTAAGAAAATCAGTTGAACTTGCAAAAGAGTTTGATATGTTTTATGCCGCAGTTGGTATACATCCAGAAAATGCAGATGAATTTAATGAGGATGTTGTAAAAGAAATAAAAGAATTTGTTAAGAATGAAAAGGTTAAAGCCATTGGAGAAATAGGACTAGATTATTATTGGGAAGAAAATCCTCCAAGAGAAGTTCAAAAAGAAGTTTTTAGAGCTCAAATGAAGTTAGCTGATGAATTAAATTTACCAGTTGTTATACATGATAGAGATGCTCATAAAGACACTTTAGAAATTATGAAGGAGTTTCCAAATGTAATTGGAGTAGTACATTGTTTTTCAGGTTCAGTTGAATTTGCAAAAGAGTGCATTAAATTAGGATATTACATTGGATTTACAGGAGTTTTAACATTTAAAAATGCTAAAAAATTAGTAGATGTTTGTAGAGAAATACCTGCTGAAAGAATGCTAGTTGAGACTGACTGTCCTTTTATGGCACCAGTTCCTTTTAGGGGCAAAAGAAACAAGTCAGATTATATTGAATATATCATAGATAAAATGAGTGAAATAAGAGGAATTTCAGGTGAAGAAATGAATGAAATCTTATTAAACAATAAAAAGAGATTGTTCAAAATTTAATATAACCATAACTAAACTAAAGAAAAATAAATGTAATAACATGGAAAGTACACTAATATAATATAGTGTACTTTTTTAAATATAAATCAACCGTTATTTACCAAATCCCTGTATAAGCAGAGGTCAATTATTTATTATAATTTACAACTAAAAGTATAAATTTTAGGAGTCATCAGATTTGACATACTTGAAAAGGTAATATATAATGTCGAAATGACTCTTGCCTAAAAGGGGGAAGATTATATGAAAAAAATAATTAAGGCATTGAAAGAGAAGGTTGCCTCGAAAAATGGAAAAATTGTATTAGGAGTATTTAGTTTAGTTTTAGTAAGTTTTATAGCAGTTTTAGTTACAGCACATAAGAATATAACCATAAACTTAGATGGTGAAAATTTAGAGGTTGCCACATTTAAAGGAAATGTACAAGCAGTTTTGAGTCAACAAGGAATTTACTTATCTGACAAGGATAAAATAGAACCAAGTTTAACAAGCGAGATTGCTGATAATGATGTAATAAGCATTAAGAAGGCAGTTCCAGTAGAAGTAATGGTTGATGGAAAAAATATAGAGATAGATTCTGCGGAAGATTCAGTAAAGAATATGCTGGTTAAAGAAGGAATTAATCTAAATGATTTAGACAAGGTAGAGCCTTCATTAGAAACAGAACTATCAAAGGATTTGAAAATAAAGATTACAAGAGTTGAAGAGAAAACCATAGTTGAAAAAGAGCCAATAGACTTTGAAACTGTAGTAAAGGAAGATAATAGCTTAGAGAGTGGAGTTAAAAAGACTACTCAAGAGGGTTCTGCTGGAGAAAAGGAAATAACTATGAAGTTAGTTATGGAAGATGGAAAAGAAGTATCCAGAGAAGTAGTAGAATCTAAAGTTGTTAAAGAACCAATAGACGAAGTAGTGGTTAAAGGAACTATGGAGAAATTAGTTCTTTCAAGAGGAAACGATAATATAAATTATAAAAAAGCAATGGTAGTAGAAGCTACTGCCTATTCTGGAGATGGAATAACAGCTACAGGAACTGTACCTAAGAGAGATCCAAATGGATTAAGTACAATAGCTGTTGACCCTAGAGTAATACCTTTAGGAACTAAGGTTTATGTAGAAGGATATGGCTATGCAGTAGCAGAAGACACTGGTGGAGCTATAAAAAATAATATAATAGATTTATTCTTAAATTCAGCACCTGAATGTAAACAGTGGGGAAGAAGAAATGTTAATCTTTATATAATAGCTTATCCAGGCGAATGGTAATACTTAAGAGAGGGATTCTAAAAGAATATTCTTTTAGACCCTCTATTTTATTTTGTATTAAAGCATTTTATTGACAGTTAAATGAGATATAGGTAAATTAAATATAGTACATATAATAAGAAAGGGAGTTTTAACCTTGATTAAAGAAGTTATAGTAGTTGAAGGTAGAGACGATATAACAGCAGTTAAGAAAGCTATAGATGCTGAAATCATAGCTGTTGGTGGATTCGGAATAAATGCAAAGGTTATAGAGAGAATAAAAGAAGCTCAAAAAAGAAAGGGAGTTATTGTATTTACTGATCCAGACTTTGCTGGAGAAAAGATAAGAGCAATAATATCAAAGAGAGTTAAAGGAGTTAAGCATGCTTACATAGGAAGAGCAGAGGGAACTAGAGCTAAGGATGGAAACATAGGCGTAGAGAATGCGTCACCAGAGGCTATAATTAGAGCCTTAGAAAATGCAAAAATAACTTTAGAAGAAAAAAGAGAAGAATTTACAATACAAGATCTAATATATTTTGGATTATCAGCAGATCCAAAGGCTAAAGTGAGAAGAGAGTTACTTGGTAAAGAATTAAGAATCGGTTATGGAAATGCAAACCAAGTTCTTTCAAGATTAAATAACTATGGCATAACAAAAGAAGAATTTGTTAAAGCTATAGAAAAGATAGAAAAGATGATATAGGAGAGTAGTGAATGGATATAAACGAAATAAAAGATATAAAGACAAAGGAGCTTGTTCAGAAGTATAATTTTAGATTTTCAAAAAGCTTAGGACAAAACTTTTTAATTGATGATTCTGTTCCAAGAGATATAGTAAATGGAGCAGATGTTTGTGAAGATGATTTAGTAATAGAAATTGGACCTGGAGTTGGTACTCTTACTGTACAATTACTTAAAAGAGCAAAGAGAGTTGTTGCTATTGAATTAGATAGTTCGCTTATTCCAATATTAACAGCTGAGCTTGGAGATAATCCGAAGTTTCAATTAATACATAATGATGCCTTAAAAGTTGATTTTAATGAAATTATAGGAGATGAAAAAAGTGTTAAGCTAGTTGCAAACTTACCTTATTATGTAACTACTCCTATAATAGTAAATTTATTAAAAGGTGGATATAACTTTAAATCATTAACTATAATGATACAAAAAGAAGTAGCAGAAAGAATGAATGCAGAACCTAATTGTAAAGATTATGGTGCTTTATCAATTTTAGTTCAATACTACTGCAATACTAAAATAGTTAGAAAAGTACCACCTTCATGCTTCATACCAAGACCAAAGGTTGATTCTATAGTAATAAGATTAGAAAGATTAGAAGAACCAAGTGTTAAGGTTAAAAATGAAAAATTATTCTTTGAAATTGTTAGACATGCATTTAACATGAGAAGAAAAACTTTATGGAATGCAACTAAAAATGTAAAACTTCCTAAGGAATTAATGGAAAAGGCTTATGAAGAGGCTGGAATAGATCCTAAGAGAAGAGGAGAGACTTTAAGCTTAGCAGAGTTTGGTGCTCTTTCAGATGCAATAGATAAATATATGAATAACTAGAATATTTAGAGAGAATAAGAATTTTTAAATTTTTATTCTCTTTTTTTTTGTTCTCTCATATACTGTAGAGAATAAAATTATATTGGAGGGACCAGAGAATTGGCACATAATAAATCATATAGAACTTTTATAATATTACAAGAAGATGAAAAGGGGCATTCTATAGCTTCAGATAAGCCTTTAACTGGATATGCCAAGATAGAAACTAAGAATGATAAATGTAAAGTTTCTTTTTACGCTCAAAACTTAAAGAAAGAATACAAAGATTGTTATATGATGCTTATTTGTAACAAGAAAGATTTTAAGAAGAATATAAATCTTGGTCCAATGAACATAAATCAACAAGGAAAGGCAGAAATGAGTTTAGAATATGATTCTATCAACATAGGAGATTTAAATGTATCTTATGAGAATATAGTAGGAGCTGCTATAGGAAAAAATATTAATGGTAGAACAGTATTCTTTATGTGTGGATTTTTAAATAACCAAATGCCAAAGGATAATTGGAAAAATTATGAGATTAAGATGATATCAGGCAAAGAAAAGTCTCATTACGATAAAAATAATAAAGAAGACGAAATGAAAAAAGAATGTCCTATTAACATGAAAGAGCATAAGGAAAAATATAATGATGATAAAGATTATTATAAGGACAAGAAAGACAAAGATGAAAAAGATAAGTATAAAGAGTATCTAAAAGAAAAGGACAAGGATTATTTAAAAGAAGAGAATAAAGAAAAGGAATGTAAAAAAGAATATTGTAAGGATACAGAAGATAAAGAGGATAAAGATGATTGCAAAGAGCATTTAAAAGAAGAATATAAAGAGAAAAAAGATGACTGTAGAGGAAAAGACAAAGAAGAGTGCAAGCACCATGATAAAGAAGAGAAGCATGAGGAAAAATGTGAAGAGGATAAAAAATATAAAGATGATAAAGAGGACAAATATAAGAAAGAAGATAAATATAAGGATAAATATGAAGTAGATGATGATTGTAAAGATAAACATGAAGAGCATAAAGAATATAAGGATAAAGATACGGATAAAGATAATCATGAAGAAAAGAAAATAGAAGGTTATAAAGACTGCTATAAGGAAAAATATCACCGCAATGATAATTGGGATTATAGATCAAAATTACAAGAGTGTGATAGATTTATAAGTAAAATAGATTTAGAAAGAGAATATGATCCTTATGATGGAGAACGTTATGAGCTAGGTAGAAGATTTGCAGAGTACGAAAATGAAATAGAGCAAATGAAACTTAGAGATTGTAAGGAGAAAGAAGAAAAAACTTATGAAGTTGACTTTGATTGTCCTATAGGTGAAGTTTTAATGGGAGCTTTAGATGGATGTAAGAAGGTTCCTAAATTTGCAGAGGATATAAAAAGATGTGCATGGTATAAGGTTGATGTTAGAAACTTCGATGATATGTGTAATATGTCAAACTATAATAAATACACAATGATGTATTATCCTATGATCAATTACTATCCTTATATAAGCAAAGCAGGTCATTTCTTCTTTGGTGTAAAGTGTGATAAGGATGGAGATATAAAATATATTTTATATGCTATTCCAGGAACTAAGGATAGAAAAGATCAACCATACGGTGGTAGAACTGGTTTCGTTACATGGGACAGATATGGAGATAGAGAAAATGGCTATTGGATAATGTTCTATGATTTTGAAAACTCATCTGTAGTTATCCCTATGAAATAATCAAGAGAAAAACTGTTTATATAGATTTTATTTCTATATAAACAGTTTTTTATTTATGTAATATTAATACTCTATTTAGTAATTTTTACTTAGTTGCTGAATATATTTTAAATATAGACTTTCCTAAAAGATGAAAAGAGGTGATTTTTTGAATAAAAAACAATTTGGTATAACCCTAATATTAGTTTTGCTTATGATAATATTGGTAACTGGTGAAAATATGTTTACTGGAAATATAAAAAAAGTTGCATTAACAAATAATAATATTGAAGGGCTAAGTACATATACCGCCATAGATGGTCTTTTAACCTATAAGTTACCTGATAGTTGGGACGTTGAAGAAAAAAAATACCCAGGAAATTATATTATTTATGATAATAGTTTTATAAGTGACACTATGGGCTTATGGGGATATGTGCAGATTTTAAATTCAAATGATGATTTAGAAAAGATGGTTGAGAAGGAAAAAGAGCTTATTAGTAAGAATGATATAAGTGACTATTTAGTATCTGATGAAAGTCTTAATGATGAATTAGTAAAGAAGGTAGTTTTCAAAGAAAAAAATCAAAAGGGAATAACCTACGTTAATACTGTTTATTATAAAAAGTTGGGAGAAAATAAAATAATAAAGGTATTATTTAGTGCAAGTGAAAGTAAGCAAAAAGAAGATTATTCAATAATATATAAAGCCATAATTGATAGTATAGAGCATGGGGAGTAGAAAATTTGATTTGCTTTAATAGAAGTATCATAAACTCCTCCAATATTTATTTGTAAATTTAAAAGAGAAGCATAATAATATGCTTCTCTTTTAAATTTACAAATAAATATTGGAGGAGTTTATGAGGATTGTTTTAGGGGAAATCTTTGGACTTAAGATTTATAGCTATGGATTTATGATAGGATTAGGTATAATCTGTGCAACATTATTATTCTTAAAGCGAGGAACTCAAAGAGGCTATAACGAAGATAAGCTTTTTAATGCTACTATCTTAACTGTTATTTCAGGGATTTTAGGAGGAAAAATACTCTATATAATAACTGAATGGAAAACAGTTATGCAAGATCCAAGTTTAATATTTAGAGATTTTGGAAATGGCTTTGTAATTTATGGAGCCATAATAGGAGGAGCCTTAGGAATCGCTCTATGCTCTTTAAAGAATAAGTGGAATGTATTAGAGCTTGCAGATTTAGTAGTACCAGGTTTAGCCTTAGCTCAAGGATTTGGAAGAATAGGATGTTTACTTGCAGGATGTTGTTATGGGGCTGAAACTACAAGTTCTATAGGAATTATATTTCCAGCTGATTCATTAGCTCCAGCAGGGATACCATTATATCCAACACAAATCTTTTCGTCAATTTTTGATTTTGCCTTAGGTTTATTTTTACTATGGTATGGAAATAAAAACAAAGAAAAAGGAAAAACTATGAGCATGTATATGATAATATACAGTATAGGTAGATTCTTTGTAGAGTTTTTAAGAAATGATCCTAGAGGTAGCGTAGGATTATTATCAACATCTCAATTTATATCAATATTTATATTAATAGGGGGTATATTACTATATAATATAAATAAATTAAAAGGGAGAAAAGAAACAGGTGAAAAATAAGAAATTAATTCTAGTAATACTTTGCTTAGTTTTAGGATTAGGCATTGCTGGATGTTCAGCTAAAGATATAAGCTCAAAATTTGTTGGGAGTAATAATAATGACTTTGAATATATAAAAGAAAATAAAGTTGATAAAATAGTTATTCAAAGTACAAGAGATTCTGGTTTTAGGTTTTTAGTAAAAGAAAAGTCAGTAATAGACAATATATACAGTATGTTATCTAAAGCTGAGGTTGTTAGCAAAAAGACAGATTTACCTCCAGATTATATTTTTGAAATACATGTTGGTGATGAAGAAAAGAAATTCTATTATGTAACAGGTGTAAAAAATAATGGAGAAGGTAATTTCTACGATGGAGATCACTTTTATAGAATATCTAAGAGATTAGATAACTATTTAATGCAAAATATGCAGGCAATAAGAAAACCTAGAGCTTTTGATGAAATATACTATAATTCAATACTTGAAGTAATGAAAAAAGAAAAAGATGAACTAAACAAAGATAATGCCAAAGTTGGTATTGATATACTTGGAGATAGAGATTGTACAAAATATATGTTATCATCAGATATTGAAGATTTTGAAAAAGATGTAAAAAAAGTAGTTCCAAATGCTTCAATAATGAACCATAATAGAGATGACTTTGATATAATAGTTACTGTAAGAAATTATGGTTATACATCTACTATGTTTAGAACTGTAATAACTATTGAAAACAGATTAACTCATTCAGAGAAAAAATTCTATGTAGATGGAGTTTATAAGAACTCTTGGGATATCAATGTTTATGATAGTTGGAAAGATGTTCAAAAGGAATGGGATAGATAACAGAATGGAGGATTTTTCTTATGGGAAGTTGTGCAAGTTGTGCAAATAAAGACAAATGTAGTTCAGCTAGTAAAGATGGAGGATGTAGTTCATCAGTACCAGCAAAATTAGGAACTAACTACGGAAATATTAAAAATGTTATAGGTGTTATAAGTGGTAAGGGTGGAGTTGGTAAATCAACTGTTACTGGAATATTAGCTACTCAACTAGCTAAAAAAGGATATAAAGTTGGAGTATTAGATGCTGATATAACAGGACCATCAATGCCAAGATTCTTTGGGATAAATGAAAAAAGAGCAGATATAGTTGCTATGGACAGTGAAGGTAAGCAAGTTAAATTTGTTCCAGTAAAAACTGAGCTAGGAATAAAAGTTATATCAATGAACTTACTTATGGAAGTTGAAGATGATCCTGTAATTTGGAGAGGTCCAATGGTTACAGGAGTATTAAACCAAATGTTTAAAGATACTGATTGGGAAGAGTTAGACTACTTATTAATAGATATGCCACCAGGAACAAGTGACATAACATTAACAGTAATGCAAACATTCCCTATAAAGGAATTAGTAATAGTTTCAACACCTCAAGACATGGTATCAATGATAGTTAAAAAACTAGTTACTATGGCTCACAAAATGAATGTTTGTGTAAGAGGCGTAGTTGAAAATATGGCTTACATAGAGTGTGAGTGTGGTAAGAAGATGAGAGTATTTAGCAAGAAATCTTCAGAAGAGCATGCTGAATATTTAGGACTTCCTCTAATAGGAGAATTACCAATAAACTTAGACTTAACTGAAGCTTTAGAAAATGGAAAAGCTGAAGAATATGTGGCTGAAAATCCATTATATTCATTAATCTTTGAAGGATTATATTAGTATAAATAAAAGAATGAACCAAAATAGTTATATTATTTTGGTTCATTTTTTTTATTTTTTCAATTAAGTTTATTTATAAAGTAATATAAATTAAAATTTAGGGAATAATGATATTGTTAATATAAAATTTTAAGGAGGCAATAATTATGAAAGCCAATGTAGATAAAGATACATGTATTGGATGTGGATTATGTCCAACAATAGCACCAGAAGTTTTTGATATGGATGATGATGGAAAAGCTCATACAATAGTTGAGGAAGTTCCTGAAAATAGTAAAGAAGCAGCAAAAGAAGCTGAGGGTAGTTGTCCAGTAGCAGCTATTTCAGTTGAATAATAATTAAAATTAAAAGATTCTAAAAGATTATATAATCTTTTAGAATCTTCTTTAGTTATAAAGATGTGAATATATTATTTTAAAGACTTCTAAGGCTTCTTTTATTTTAGGCTTTAATAAATGTTTTTTTTCTTCAAACTCTTTAAAACCTTCTGGGGTTAAAGAATATACTTTTTGTATTTTTCTTTTAGGATCATCCCAAGAGCCAGTTACAAAGCCTTGTTTTTCTAATTTCTTTAGTAAGGGATATATTCCACCTGTGCTAGGAAACCAAAGCCCATTAGTTTGTTCACCAATTTTCTGAGCTAAATCGTTTCCGTTAGTAGGTTGAATACTAAGAATGTATAATGCGTATATAGGAAGAAGGCCCTTAGTGAAGACTTGTCCTACAGCATCTTTTTCTTTTTGTACTTTTTTTAAATTGGCTACCTGTTTTTTGTATTCATCATAAAGGCGTTTTTCTTCAGCTTTTATAAATTCATCATTATACATAGCTAAATTTCCTTTTGAATTGAAACACCCACCATACCAGGGCCAGCGTGAACACCCATAGCAGCTCCTATAGCTCTTACTTGAGATTTTAATAAGTTAGGATGAGAACTTATTGAATCAAGAACTTGATTAGCTTCCTCTTCCGCCATACCATTAAGGATAGCTACATTGCATTTACCTTCATCAAGATGCTCTAAAATTATGCTAGCAAGTTTTTTCAAGGATTGTTTTCTTCCTCTTGCCTTAGCAATTGTTGTATAAGCACCATGTTCATCAACTGATATTATTGGTTTAAGGTGAAGTAAATCTCCAACTGTTCCTGCAACCTTACCTATTCTTCCACCACGTCTTAAATATTCTAAGGTATTAAGAGTATAAAATCCAGTTGTAGCTTCTCTTATACTTGGAAGAGCTTCAATTATTTCTTCAAAGCTTTTTCCTTCCTTAACAAATTCAGCTGCTTTTATAACCATAGAACCTAAAGGATAACCTATTATTTTACTATCGAATAAGTAATATTTAAAAGAACTACGTTCTTCAATAACTAATCTAGCAGCATTGAACGTACCTGATAATGAGTTAGATATAAATATACCTATTAAGTGAGTATAGCCTTCAGCTTCTAATTTATCTAATACTGAATTTATATAGTCAGGACTACATAGAGAAGTTGTTGGCACTTCATTATGTAAATTTTCGTAAACATCAACTGGTTTTATATCAAAAATATCATTATATTCTCTATCTTTATATATTATCTTTAAAGGTAATATATTTAAGTTATAATCTTTTATTTCATCTATAGTTAAGTCACAAGAGCTGTCTGTTATTATAGCAATTTTTTGCATTTTATATGCCCCCAATCATTTTATACTTACTAAATAAAATAATAATTTATATTATATTTAGTGAATTAAATAGCAAACCGAATAATTCAACATTTATAGAAATTAATGAGAATTAAGTTTAGCTTTAACTGAATTATATATCAATACTGATACCATTATCAATATTGATAATGGTACAAAGAGAGAATAATCTGTTAATAATATATTAAAACAGATTATTCTCTTAGAAAACGGTTTACTTATGAACTTAATTGAGGGTTTAATTAAAAGATAAAGAAGAATTTTTATCTACTATATTCCAAATTGTGTTACCTCTAGATAAGTAAATTGGAGTGCCATCTTCAGTTTTTAATGTGGTTTTACTATTAGAATCTTCTTTTTCCCAATGAATTTTTTCCATTCTTCCATTAGAGAAAACATAGCCCTCTCCAGTACCTGTTAAATCAATATCTAAATGAGTATTATCAGATTGGAGTGACATATCAGTTATTTGCACCACTATATTTTTAAATTTAAGAGGCGAGTTGGTATTTTTATCTATGGCAAGCTCTCCATCCATATACTTTTCATAAAAGCCATCTACATATTTATAAGAGGTTTTGTAATAGTCACTTAGATTAAGTTTTATTTCAGATATATAGTTAGAAGAATTTAATAGAGAATTATCTTTAAAACTTAATGTATTGTTTTTAGAATACTCATATCCATTATCAGAAATGAACTTTCTTATATTTTTAGCTGAAGTATAAAGATTGTGAGGGGCTTTTCTTGTGTTATCTCTCCAAAAAGCACTTCCGTTTTTAATTTCATTTATACTATTTAAGGATTTGTCACTAGATATTGTAGCTAGTGCTTCTGCACTTCCACCACAATGTGCAAAGGGTAGGTCGTGTTCCTTAGAAATATCTAAAAAATAAGGACGTACACTTCTTACAGGCCCAATAACCTCAGGAGAATTTTCATAAAATACAGCTAAGAATCTAGGAATTCCTGCCTCGGCCATGGTTTCATAAACTATATCTGCTTCTGAAAGTCCACTTTGAGGACGAGCTGCTCTAGAATTTTCAATTATACACATAAAAGGAATATTATCTATTGAATCTGATTCTAATATCTTTCCTGTGTATGGGCTAAGGGTTTCTAAAGATAACTCTTCCATATCAAAGTCATAGGGATTTTCTTCATTCATTGTTAAATCTATTGGCTTTAGTTCTTTTAAGGTATCTATTTTTTCTGATGTTTTTAAAGGCATAATTAAATTTCCAAATATGAATCCAACTAATAAACTTAATATTAATTGAAAAGCAATTAATGCTATTTTCTTCATTTAAACTCCTCCTGTGAATTACTTTTCATATATTTATTATGTTACATTATATGGAATATTATTCATCTTATGGAGAAGATAAGAATAAGTTTTTGCCAATGTCAACTAAAGAAAAATTGAATATAGGCTAAGAAAAAGAAGGAAAGAGGGAGATAATAAGTCTTTTTTTTAGTATAAGGATTTTTTAAAATTAGCATAACTATTAATAGTAGAGTATAATGATTCGAGTACAAGATATAGTGGAGTGGAGGAATTGAAAATGCTACATGTTGTGAAAAGGGACGGTAGAGAATCTAGGTTTAATGCGGATAAAATAGCAAATGCAATAAAGAGAGCAGCCAATGAAGTTGGTATTGCAATAAGGGAAAGCCAAGTTTTAGATACTATACAAAAGGTAATTAATTATATTGAAATGTCAGGTAAGACAGATGTCACTGTTGAAGAAATTCAAGTTTTAGTAGAAAAGGCTTTAATGGATAATGGTTTTAACCAAGTAGCAACAGCATATAAGGCATATAGAACTGAAAGAACTAAAGTTAGAGAAATAAAATCAGACTTAATGAAAGCTATAAGTAAGATCGGAGTAGAGACTGATAGAGATAATGCCAATGTAGGGAATAACTTCTCATCAAAGCTTTTAAGAATAGCTTCAGAATCTAACAAATGGTATAACTTAGCTACAATGCCTAAAGAATTAGCAAAAGCTCATGAAAATGGAGATGTGTATTATCATGACTTAGATAGTTACAATTTAACTACTAACTGCTTACACATACCAACTGGTGAGTTATTACAAAGTGGATTTAACACTGGATACGGAACTATTAAGGCACCAAGAAGAATAGAGACAGCAGCGGAATTATCATGTATTTTATTACAATCAACTCAAAATGATATGTTTGGAGGACAATCACATCCAGACTTTGATAATGATATGAGTGTTTTTGTAGAACCTACAAGACAAGAGATAAGAGAAGAATACATAGGATTAGGCTTAGAAGGAGCTAAGTTAGATGAACTAGTAGAGAAAAAATTAAGAGAAAGAGTGCATCAAGCAATGCAAGGAGTTGTTTATAATTTAAACACTATGCATTCAAGAGCAGGATCTCAAGTTCCTTTTAGTTCATTAAACTTAGGAATTCCATACAATGAAGATGCTGCTTTAGTTTGTGAAATATTCTTATTAGAATACGAAAAAGGATTAGGAAGAGGAGAACAACCAATATTCCCTAACATAATCTTTAGAGTAAAAGAAGGTGTAAATAGAGAAGTAGAGGATCCATATTTTTATTTATATGAATTAGCTTGCAGAGTAGCAGCTAAGAGAATGAATCCAACCTTCATGAATATCGATGCGGACTTTAATAAGGAATACTATGATAAAGGATATATGCCAGCAACTATGGGATGTAGAACTTATCTTATGAAAAATGTTAATGGTGAGCCAGGATGTAAAGGAAGAGGAAATATAGCTCCTACAACTATAAACCTTCCTAGACTTGGAATATTAGCTAAAAAAGATATTAATAAATTCTTTGAGTTATTAGATGATAGATTAAGAATAGCTAAAGAATCTTTAATGCACAGATATGGAGTTCTTAAAAACTTAAAAGTTAAGGATTTACCTTTTGTTGCAGGACAAGGATTAATGAAAGGTGCTGAAAACTTAGGCCCAGATGATTCAATAGAACCAATTTTAAAGCAAGGTACTTGGGGAATTGGATTTATAGGAGTTGCAGAAACTTTAATAGCCTTAACTGGAAAGCATCATGGTGAAGATGAAACTTCAAGAGAATTAGGAATAAAAATAGTTGAGAGAATAAGAGAATATTGTGATAGATTAACTGAGGAAACTAGATTAAACTGGAGCTGTTATGCTACTCCAGCAGAAGGATTATCAGGTAAATTTATAAAGCAAGATAAAAAAGCCTTTGGAATAATTAAAGGAGTAACAGATAAGGATTACTATACAAATAGTTACCATGTTCCTGTTTACTGTCCAATATCAATAAAAAATAAGATAGATATTGAAGCACCATATCATAAATTATGTAATGGTGGACATATCAGTTATATAGAAGTTGATGATTGTCCAAATGCAGAAACTATAATGAAAATAGTTAACTATGCTTACAAAGAAACTAATATAAGTTATATGGGAATTAACTTCCATATAAGATATTGTAAAAATTGTGGAACATATCTTCATAACAATGAGTGCAAATGTACTAAATGTGGATGCCAAGATATTCAAGGAATATCAAGGGTTACTGGATACTTAAGTCTTGATGAAAGATTTGGTCCAGGAAAATATGAAGAGAGAGAAGATAGACGTTCTCACTTAGAAGGAAATAAAAAAGCTTATCACTGTGTTTAATATTTTCAATGAAATTATTTATATAAGTTTATAGAAAAATCTATGCAATGTATTTTATATATTATCTTAATTAGATAAAAATTTAATACAGGTGCATAGATTTTTATTTTACTTTAAAAATCATTTCAACTTTTGTTAATAATTTATTGTTGACTATAAATTTTTATATGGTAAAATAAATAAAAAATAAATTTTGCTTCGTATAACTCTAATGATATGGATTAGAGGTTTCTACCAAGAACCGAGAATTCTTGATTACGAAGAAAGCAAATAGGCTTTCTTCGTAATCAAGAATTTTTTTTGAACCTTTTTTAGGATATATAAATTCTTTATTCAATATTAGAAATTTTAGTTTTAATATAAATATTTAATTCGGGGAGGAAATATAAATGAACTTATTAAATTTACCAAAGATAGAATTACATTGTCATCTAGATGGATCCTTAAGAGTGGAGACTGCTATTGAATTAGCTAAAAAAGAAGGAGTTAAGCTAGATAGCTATGAATATGATAAGGTAAAAGAATTACTAGTTATTCCTAAAGAATGCAATTCATTAGAAGATTATTTAAATAGATTTGCTCTTCCAGTAAAACTGTTACAAAGAGCTGAGAACTTAGAAAGAGTTGCCTTTGAACTTATGGAAGATGCAAGCAAGGAAAATGTGAAGTACATAGAAATAAGATTTGCTCCATTATTGCATTTAGAAAAGGGGATGACTCAAAAAGAAGTAATAGAGAGTGTAATAAAGGGAATACGAAAAGCTGAAGAGCTTTATGACATAAAAGGTAATTTAATATTATCTTGTTTAAGACATCATTCTATAGATAGTGTATATGAGGTAATTGAAGAGGGGAAAAACTTCATAGGAAAAGGTGTTGTTGCCATAGACTTAGCTGGTGGTGAATTAGAAGGTTTTGTTAAACCTTATGAAGAAGTAATGAAATTAGCAAGAGAATCAGGTTTTAGAGTTACAATACACGCTGGTGAAACTGGGTATGGTAAAAATGTTAGAGATGCCATAGAGCTTCTAGGTGCAGAGAGAATAGGTCATGGATTATTTATATTTAATGATGAAGAGGCTTATAATTTAGTAAAAGAAAAAGGCGTAACATTAGAAATGTGCCCTAAGAGTAATATAGACACAAAGGGTGTGAATAAATATGAGGATCATCCTATTTATAAATATCATAAAGATAATATAAGAGTTAATTTAAGTACAGATAACAGAACAGTTTCTAATATAAATCTTACTGAAGAATTTGAAAATGTACATAAGACATTTAATATAGATTTTGAAGATTATAAAAAGATTTATTTAAATAGTGTGGAAGCTTCCTTCTGTTCAGAAGAGTTAAAGGAAAAATTAAAATTATCCATAATTATATAAATTCAAAATAATCCACAGGCAAATAGAACTTAATTTACCTGTGGATTATTTTTTAATTCAACAACTGTGGATATTTTTCAAAAAATTATTCTGTGGATAAATTTTTGAACGTATTATTGTTAGTAATTTGGTGTACTTTCACTAAAAACTTTAGTGAGATGTATATTATACAATAAAATATTAGTGAAATTCTAGTAAAAATCTGATAAATTTAAAAATTTTGAGCCTAAATATTTTAAAGAAATGTAAATAAGAGAAAGATTATATTGACTAAGAGGTAGATTTATTAGACAATTAATAGGATTTAAAAGCAGATGGGCGGCTAAAGACTACCCATTTGCTTTTATTTTTTTGTATTTTTTTAAAAGGGGGATTAAATTTCATGAAAGGTTTTAAGAACAAGGAATTTTTACCTACTATGATAATGATGGCTGTTCCTATAACAATTCAGAGTTTCATTACATCGTCATTAAATCTAGTAGATAATTTAATGGTAGGAAAGCTAGGAGAAGAGTCAATAGCCTCAGTTGGGTTAGCTAACCAATATATATTTATTTTTACTTTATGTATTCTTGGGATAAATGCTGGAGCTAGTGTTTTCATGTCTCAGTTTTGGGGCAAAAAAGATTTGAAAAATATTAAAAAAGTTTTGGGACTAGATATATCTATTGGACTTATAGTTTCAACTCTTTTTGCCTTAGGTTCTGGATTTTTTTCTTATGAAATTATGGAGATTCTTTCTAATGATTTAAATGTTATAGAATTAGGAGCTAAATATCTACAGATTGTTTCTGTAAGTTGCATATTTACTAATTTTACTCAAGCTTATTCTTCAGTTTTAAGAAGTACAGAGCAACCTAGTGTTCCTATGTATGCAAGTATAGTTGGAGTCTTGATAAATGCATTTTTAAACTGGGTATTTATATTTGGAAATTTAGGCTTTGAGCCTATGGGAGTTAATGGAGCAGCTTTAGCAACCACTATTGCAAGATTAGTAGAGATGATATTTATAGTTTCCTTTGTTTATTTTAGAAAGAATAAGGTGGCATCAAGATTAAATGAGCTTATATCCTTTGATTTAAATTTTGTAAAAATATACTTTAGAACATCTTGGTCAGTTATAGTAAATGAAATAGTATGGTCTTTAGGTATGACTGCATATTCAATAGCCTATGCTAGAATAGGAACAAACGCTGTTGCTAGCATGCAGATTGCTACCACATTAAATAATATGTTTATGGTATTACTAATAGGTTTAGCTACAGCTTCTTCTATAATGATAGGGAATAAAATTGGCTCTAATGAGGAAGAAATAGCAAGAGAATACGCTAAGGATATAGCTGTAATAGCTGTTTTAGTAGGATTTATTTTAGGAATTTTAATATGGATAACAGCACCATTAGCATTAAAGCCTTTTAATGTAAGTGAAGGAACTTATTTAGATACAGTTAAAGTTTTAAGAATAATAGGATTGTTCTTTACAATAAGAGCTTTTAATATGGTTATGATTGTTGGTGTATTTAGAGGTGGTGGAGATACTACTTACTCTATGTTAGTACAATGTGGAACAATATGGCTTTATGCTGTACCAATGGCTTTCCTTGGAGCTACAGTATTTTCTTTACCTGTATATGGAGTATATTTCTTAATTTGTACAGAGGAATTCTTAAAGATAATCTTCGAAGCAGTAAGATTAAAATCGGGAAAATGGATAAAGAATGTTATAAGTGATATTGAAGAAGATGAATCTGATAATAATTTAATTACAGTATAAATAAAAAAGGTTATATTAATAGTTTCAAAATAAGATTCTATTAATATAACCTTTTATTTATACTATTATTTCTTTTAATGGTAAGCAGGTTTTACTAGACATGATTTTAAGAAATTTATTGCTATCTAAAAGATTTTTCTCTAAGTCATTATTTTTAGAACTTAGGTTTCCCAGCCTATTACATAGTGATAATAAGGCAACATCATGAATATCTGCCGTGTTTATTAAATCTATTATGCTATAGGAGACTCTATTAATAATAAATATAGGTGCAGAATGATGCTTTACTAGAGATATAATTTTTTCGTTTAAGTAAGTATCATCACTATATTCTCTAAGGAATCTTCTTGTTATTTCTCCTCCAACTCTATCATGGATTGGGTTTAGAGTTCTTATTTTTCCAATATCATGGAATAAGGCTGCCCACATAAAAGCTTTTGGGTTATTAGATAAATCTTTGTATTTTGAAGCTAGGTCTACTACATTTAATGTATGAGTCCAAGGATTGGATTGGTGGATTTGATTTTCCTTATTAAGTTGGTTGAAAATATTAAAAGAAGAATTTTTAAATGATTCTTCCTCTTTAATTTTATTTAAGAATATGGATGGTTTAACATCCTCTAATAAGTGCTTTTCTATTTCTAAAAATAAGTTTTGATTAGTCATTTTGTACCCCCTAATTAATACTTATTTTAATGATTAACAATAGTTAGCATTTTTAAACAGATAATTTTAAAAAAAGGAACATATAAATAATATAGGAGGTAATTTTCTATGAGTAATACTATTAGATTATCAGGAATAGCCTATGAGAGCTTAGTAAATGGTCCTGGAATAAGAAGAGTTTTCTTTTCACAAGGATGTAAACATAATTGTATAGGTTGTTTCAATCCAGATACTCATGATTTTAATGGTGGAGAAGAAAGAGACATAGAGGAATTAATAAAGGATTTAGCTGATAATCCATTTATAGATGGAGTAACATTTAGTGGTGGAGATCCACTAGAACAAGCTAATAAATTTATATATATTGCTAAAGCTGCAAGAGAATTAGGATTAAATATTTGGAGTTATACAGGTTATAAATTTGAATATCTATTAGAACATGCTAATGAATTTAATAAGTGGAAAGAATACTTAGAAAACATTGATGTTTTAGTTGATGGAAAATTTGATATAAATAAAAAAGAAGATGGATTAAAATTTAGAGGTTCTTCAAATCAAAGAATAATAAATGTTAAAAAAAGTCTAAAAGAAGGAAAAGTAATTGAACTAGAATTTTAAAATTAAAATTTTAATAAATTTCAATTGTAATATGTTCATAATAGTTTATTTAAAAAAGCTATGGTAAAATTATTTATATAAATTTTGGGAAAGTGGAGATTAAATGCTTAAGGGGAGTAGAAAGCGCATATGTTGGAATTTGTTTTAAACAAAAATGAATTTGTAAAATGTAGAAAAGAGTTTATAAGCAGAGAAATTTTCTTTTGGACTTTGTTTGAAATCATAGGGGCTGTATTTGTATTTATAATGACCATGGTTTTTATTAAAGCTAGCAAAGATTTAAACAATAGTTTTTATTTTGTTACATTATTAGCATGGTTTATTTTTTCTATAGTATGTAATATTAAAAATAAAAAAATAATAGAGCGTGATATAGAAGAGAAAGTTAGATTCTTAGAAAATAAAAATATGTTTGGTAACTGTAAAGTAGAGATTTTAGGAAATGGAATAAGAATTGAATATAATGAAGGAGCAGTAGAGAGAATATATCCTTGGAAAATTATAAGAGAGGTATTTTCTTTTAAGGAGAATATATATTTATTTATATCTTCAATTGATTATGTTTCAATTCCAAAAGGAGCTTTCAAAAACAAAGAAGAGCGTATTTCTTTTTTAAACAAGATAAGTAGTGATAGAAATAATGTTAGAGAACGTATATTATCTATTATTGGATTAGCATAAGCTTAACTTTTTAGTTAAGCTTTTTTTCTTATATTGATTTGGTAATCTAGGTTACATATTTTTTTATAAATTAGGTATATATTAAAGATAGATTATTAAAGGTAAGTGTGATATATTAATTATAAAAATTTAAAGAGGTGGAAAATAAATGTATAATTTTTTAGTGAAAAAATCAAAGTGTACAGAGACAGATGCATTATTAATCCCATATTTTGAAGAAAAAACGAATATACCTAATGAAGAAATAAACAATAAGATAAATATACTTAAGAAAAAAGAACAATTTAAAGGCTCTTATGGAGAAATATTTAATATAACTAGAACAACTGAGGATAATATACAAGATATTATATTATTAGGCCTTGGAAAAGAGACAGAGATAACTAAAGAAAAAATTAGAAGAGCTTTTGGTAAAGCTGTAAATGAGATTAAGAGATTAAAAAGTAAAAGTATATTTTTAAGATTTGATTCAGTAGAGGCTATTGGCTTAGAAAATACATTAAAAGCAATGGTTGAAGGATTAGCCTTAGGATCATACTCATTTAATAAATATAAGAGTGATAAAAAAGAAGATGTTGAAGTTACAGTTCATATTGGTGGACACAATATAAAGGAAGAAGAGGTAGAGCTTTGTGAGAAAGTTATTGATGAGGCTATTCTTCTTTCAGAGACTACTTGTTTAGCAAGAGATTTAGTAAATGAACCTGCTAATAATATGTATCCAGAAACTTTAGCTAAAGAGGTTAAAAACATAGGTTCTAAATATGGATTTGAAGTTGAAGTATTTGATGAAAATCAAATAGAAGAATTAAAAATGGAATCTTTCTTATCAGTAGGAAAAGGATCAGATAATTTACCTAGACTTATAGTTATGAGATACTTTGGAGATAAGGATAATATGGATCAAAGGTTAGCCTTAGTAGGAAAGGGACTAACATATGATTCAGGTGGATATTCTTTAAAAACTAATGCTGGAATGGTAACAATGAAGGCTGATATGGGTGGAGCTGCTTCTGTAATAGGAGCAATAAGTGCCATAGCTAAAAGAAATTTAAAAATAAATGTAATAGCCGTGGTAGCTGCTTGTGAAAACTTAATATCAGGTCATGCTTATAAGCCAGGGGATATTATAGGTTCAATGGCAGGAAAGACTATAGAAATATTAAATACAGATGCTGAAGGAAGACTTACTTTAATAGATGCTGTAACTTATGCTATAGAAAAAGAAAAGGCTAGTGAGATAATTGATGTGGCTACATTAACTGGCGCTGCCCTAGTTTCCTTAGGAGAGGATGTTACAGCCGTAATAACTAATAAGGATGAATTCTATGGAGAGCTAAGAGAAGCTTCTTATGAGACTGGAGAAAAGGTATGGCAAATGCCTAGCTTTGAAGATTACAGTAAGCTTATAAAATCTAATATAGCAGATTTAAAAAATATAGGTGGAAAGTATGCAGGAACAATAACTGCAGGATTATTTATTGGAGAATTTGTTCAAAATAAACCTTGGTTACACTTAGATATAGCTGGCCCATCATTCTCAGAGAAAAAAGGAGATTATTGTCCAGCTGGAGGCACAGGTGCAGGAGTTAGAACTTTATATGAATTAGCTAATAGAAGATGTAAATAATATAAGATTATAACCTTTATTAATTTTAAAAGCTAATAGTTAATAAATAAAAAGTGTGTGTATCAAAATAACTTTTTATAAAACTTACAAACAGTATGAAGAGAATATCTAGATAAGCTTTAGAATTTAAATTATTACGGAGAAGATATTACGTTAAAAAACTGAGACTGTTAATTCTTAGAAATACAATCTCACAAGGTTCGATTGCATAAGTTCAAGAATCCAAATTAAAAATTTGGACTTTCACTTAATTTTCGAAGTTTTAGTAATATCTTCGGAGTAATAATTATAAATTCTTAGTGAAATCTAGTAATTCTCAGAATATGTTTGTAAGTTTTATTTGTTATATTTTGATACAGACCACTTTAGAATTCTGCAGTACCAGTAGTTCTTGGGAATGGTATTACGTCTCTTATGTTAGCCATTCCAGTAATGTACATGATTAATCTTTCAAAACCTAGACCAAATCCAGAGTGAACAGTTTCACCGTATTTTCTAAGTTCTAAATACCACCAGTAATCTTCTTCATTTAAGTTTAATTCAGCCATTCTAGCTTTTAAGACATCAAGTCTTTCTTCTCTTTGGCTACCACCTATGATTTCTCCTATTCCAGGAACTAAGCAGTCCATAGCAGCAACTGTTTTTCCGTCTTCATTTAATCTCATGTAGAATGCTTTAATATCCTTTGGATAATCAGTTACAAATACAGGTTTTTTGAATATTTGCTCTGTTAAATATCTTTCATGTTCAGTTTGAAGATCTATTCCCCACTCAACAGGATATTCGAATTCTTTACCTGATTCTTGAAGTAATTTAACAGCTTCAGTATAAGTAACTTTTCCGAATTCTGAGTTTACAACATGGTTTAATCTCTCTAATAAGCCTTTATCAACAAATTGGTTGAAGAAAGCTATTTCCTCTGGGCATTCATCCATAACGTATTTTATAACGTATTTTAACATGTTTTCAGCAACTTCCATGTCATCTATTAAATCAGCAAAAGCCATTTCAGGTTCTATCATCCAGAACTCAGCAGCATGTTTTACTGTGTTTGAGTTTTCAGCTCTAAATGTAGGACCAAATGTATAGATATTTCTAAATGCTAAAGCAAAACATTCAGCGTTTAATTGTCCTGAAACTGTAAGGTTAGTTTCTTTTCCGAAGAAGTCTTGTGAGAAGTCAATTCCACCTTCTTCTGCTATAGGAGGAGCCATCATGTCTAAAGTTGTTACTCTAAACATTTCTCCAGCACCTTCACAGTCTGAACCAGTTAATATTGGAGTATGAGTGTAAACAAATCCTTGATCTTGGAAGAATTTATGAATAGCGTAAGCTGCAACACTTCTTACTCTGAATGTAGCTGAGAAAGCATTACTTCTTGGTCTTAAGTGAGCTATTGTTCTTAAGTACTCAAAAGTATGTCTTTTCTTTTGTAGAGGATAATCTGAATCTGACATTCCTTCTACTATTATTTCTTCCGCTTGAATTTCAAATGGTTGTTTTGAATCTGGAGTCTCAACTAAAGTTCCTATAACTGATATTGATGAACTTATAGGTAATTTAGAAATTTCTTTGTAGTTTGATATCTTAGCGCTATCAAAAACTACTTGAACGTTTTTAAAGAATGAACCATCGTTAACTTCTATAAATCCAAAAGCATTTGATGCTCTTAAAGTTCTTATCCAACCTGAGATTTTTACTTTCTTATCACTATATTCACTAGTGTTTCTGTAAAGACTTTTTACTAAAACTACATCTTTCATTATTATTTCCTCTCTTTCCTAATTAAGTTTTATTCCAAATAAAAAAGCCCTTCATCCACATAATTAATGGGACGAATGGCATTATTCGCGGTACCACCCAAATTGCTATAAAATAGCCGGCTTTATGAACACAAAAATGTTCTTCAAGTATAACGGCCTGAAACCGTCTAAGTCTACTCTCCTAAAAGGGATTTCGGTTAGAAACTCAGAGATGTTCTTCAAAATAGGATACACTGCAGAACTCACACCATAATCTGCTCGCTGAGAGTTACTTCCTAAGTTTACTCTTCTCTTCATAGTAAATAAAATCGTATTTAGTTCGATTAATAATGATTTTACAATAAAACATTAACATTTGCAATATTAACCACATAGAAATATATAGATATAGTATGTAATATAGGAGTTTTTATGTGCAATTTTTTTGAAGAAAAGTTTGAACAAATAAATAAATTGAAACATTTAATGACTTTATCTAAAGGAAATAATCAAGCTAAAACATATAAAGAACAAATAGAAGATATTTTTAAAGAATTTCAAAGGGATTATATAAGGGAAGAAAGTAATACTATGCTTATTCTGACAAAGGAGGAATTAGCAAATTTTAATGGGGAAAATGGAAATTCAGCCTATATTTCTATAGATGGTATTATATATGATATTTCAAATATAGAATTGTTTAAACAAAGTCCTTATAACAGTTTAAAACTTGGAAGTGATGTAACAGAGGCCTTTGATAAATTAAATAATGGAGATGAATCTATATTAAGAGATATTCCTATGGTAGGGCTTTTAGCAGAGCCTGAGGAAGCTGAAATTATGGATGAAGTAGAAGAGTATTATCCACAACAAAGGCTAAAAATAATGAGTTCAGAAGAACTTAAAAAATATAATGGAGAGAATGGAAGTTTAGCATATGTAGCTATTGAAGGAATAGTTTATGATATAAGTAATTTATCAGTTTTAGAGCTATTTAATGGGACAAGCTTAAGATTAGGCTCTGATATTACTGAAGAATTTAAAACTTATTACAGAGGGGATAAAGAGCTTTTAAAGGGTGCTAAAGAAGTAGCAATATTATATGATTTCAATGAAAGTCAAAGGGGAAAACATATTGAACGCAATCTTAAGGAGTTAACTTTAAAGGAATTATCAAAATATAATGGAGAAAATGGAAATCCTGCTTATATAGCAGTTAATGGAATAATATACGATGTTACAAATGAAGCTGTTTTTAAAAAGAGTCCACATAATTCAGTGAAATTAGGCACTGATATTACCAAATACTTTAAAGGATGTCACAATGCAGATGAAGGCGTATTAGCTAAGCTTCCTATAGTTGGAACAGTTATATGTAAAAAAGAGCCCTTGATTAAGGATACGGGTTCTAAGGAATTTAATATAAATGAACTTAGTAATTATAATGGAAAGAATGGAAAGCCTCCTTATATAGCTATATTTGGTACAGTATATGATTTAACTGACGTAGATAAATGGCAAGAAAAAAACATAAAAGTAGGATGTGATTTAACAGGAGAATATAAAGAGGTTTATGGGAATGATAAATCTCATTTAAAAAATTTAAAAGTTGCAGGGGTTTTAACTTGTAGTTTAAATGATTATTAAAAAAATAAAAGCTAGATTCACTTATGAACTACTTATTATAAAATTTAAAGAGAGAATTCTATAAAGTTTTTACACAAAAAAATTAAAATTCTCATCTATTGAAGTATAGTAGTTTAAGTTTAATCTAGCTTTTTATTTACTCTTTACCAAATTCATAAGAGTATATTAACTTTTGAGGGAAGTTTTTTAATTCCATATCTTTCATAGTTCTTCTAAATTCATAAGGAACAGTTTTCATTTCTACCTTTAATTTAAATTCATTTGAAAAATCTAATATAACATAAGTAGCATGAGGTTTACCGTTTTTAGGTTTACCAACACTACCATCATTTATAATAACCTTATTACCTATTTTTTTAGCATATGGAATATGAGTATGAGCACAAACTAACACATCTTCCTTAAGCTCATCCATTATCTCATCTAATTCAGAATAATCTTCACTTAAATATTCATTTATTTTTCTTGGACTACCATGGACAAATTTTATTGATTTTCCACAAACATTCATTGAAAGATTATCAGGTAAGTTATCTAAATAGTATCTATTAGATGTTCTTAATTCTTCTACAGTCCAAGGAAGAGAAAATGAGTTTATATCTGTGTCTCTAATGTATGTATAATCATTATCTACAACAGAAGCATCATAGTTTCCTTTTAAACATAAAATATTTCTTCTTTTTATAAGAGCTATTACTTCATTAGGATGAGGTCCATAACCAACTAAGTCTCCTAAACATATTATAGAATCAATATTTTGGTTATCTATATCTTCTAAAACTTCTCTTAAGGCATATAAGTTTCCATGTATATCTGATATTACTGCTATTCTCAATTTTAAGACCTCCTATTTATTAAAAAATTTTACTATAAATATTATATAACAATTTAGTGGACAAAATAAAAAAATAAATATTACAAATAAATGTATATTATTAGATAATTTGAAATTATGATATAATTTATTTAATGAATTTTAACTATTAGAGAGGAGCGATCAAGGTGAAAGAAGGAAGAGTAAAAAGAATTTTAGAAGCTATGAAGGCAAATGATATACCTCAAATGTTAGTTTCTTCACCTGCATCAATATTTTATTTAACAGGTAAGTGGATATCACCTGGAGAAAGAATGATAACACTTTACTTAAATACAAAGGGTGAACAAAAGTTTATAGTAAATGAATTATTTCCAATAAATGAGGACTTAGGTGTTGATATTTTATGGTACAACGATACTATGAATCCAATAGACATCTTAGATAAGATAATAGATCATGAAGAAGTATTAGGAATAGATAAGGATTGGAAGGCACATTTCTTAATTCAATTATTAGATAGAAATTCAGCAAAGAAATTTGTTAATGGATCTCCAATAGTTGATAGAGTTAGAATGAGAAAAGATGATGAAGAAATAGCTTTAATGAAAGAAGCTTCAAGAATAAATGATATTGTAGTAGAAAAAGCAATAAAGAGTTTAAAAGAGGGCATGACTGAAAAAGAAGTAGTAGAAGTTTTAGGAAAAGGTTATGCTGAATATGGATGTCAAGGATATTCTTTTGAGCCAATCGTTGCTTTTGCAGCTAATGCAGCAGATCCACATGCAGAGTCAGGAGAACAAAAATTAGAAAAAGGTATGGGAGTTCTAATAGATACTGGATGTAGAAAAGATTATTACTGTTCAGATATGACTAGATGTGTATTCTTTGGTGAGCCAACAGAACATCAAAAAGAAATATTTAATACAGTTTTAGAAGCAAATAAAAAAGCCATAGATATGATTAAACCAGGAGTTAGATTCTGTGATATAGATAAAGCTGCTAGAGATGTTATAGAAAATAAAGGTTATGGCAAGTATTTCACTCATAGAACAGGTCATTCAATAGGAATAGAAACTCATGATTTTGGTGATGTTGGATCAACTAATACTGATGAAGTTAAACCAGGTATGATTTTCTCTGTAGAACCAGGAATATATCTTCAAGGAGATATGGGAGTAAGAATAGAGGATTTAGTATTAGTAACTGAAGATGGATGTGAAAGATTAAATCACTTAAACAAAGAATTAGTTGTTATTAAATAATAGTTTAAATAAAAAGAACATTCTTCAATTGAAGAATGTTCTTTTATTTTTAAGTAATTTAAATTTTTCTAATTATTAAGCACTAAATAAGATACCTGCTATAGTAGCTGTCATACAAGTAGCTAATACACCACCTAAAAGTGCTTTGAATCCTAACTTAGCTATAATTGGTTTCTTTTCTGGAGCTAATCCACCAATACCACCTAATTGTATAGCAACTGAACTTAAGTTAGCGAATCCACAAAGAGCATAAGTTAATATCATTATAGTCTTAGGTTCTAAAGTTCCGCTTGCTATGTAGTTTGATAATTGTGAGTAAGCTAAGAATTCATTAACTGCTAATTTAATTCCTAGTAAGTCTCCAGCTGCGAAAACGTCTTTAGTTGGAACTCCCATTATAAATGCTAATGGAGAGAATAATCTACCAAGAATCCAGTTTAAGCTTAACCAAGGTGCACCAAATATTCCACCTATTGCTCCAAATAAAGCATTGATCATAGCTATAAGAGCAACGAATGCAAGAAGCATAGCACCAACGTTTAAAGCTAATCCTAAACCTTCTGAAGCACCGTTTGCAGCAGCTTCAATAACATTTTCACTTTCAACTTTAAGTTCTAAAGTTCCACCACCTTTAGTTTCAGGAACTTCAGTTTCAGGAACTAATATTTTAGCTAATATTAATCCAGCAGGGGCTGCCATGATTGATGCTGCTAATAAGTTACCAGCGTTAACACCCATAGCTACATAACCAGCCATAACACCACCGGCAACAGTAGCCATACCACCTACCATGATTGCACATATTTCTGATCTAGTCATGTTCTTTATGTATGGTTTAACTAGTAGAGGAGCCTCTGTTTGGCCTAAGAAGATATTACCAACTGCACTGAAAGTTTCAGCACCACTTGTTCCTAATACTTTAGCAACACCTTTAGCAATAACTTTAACTACTACTTGAACTATACCTAAATGATAAAGTACACTCATTAATGATGAGAAGAAGATAATAGTTGGTAATACTTGTAGAGCAAATATCATACCGAATTTGTCTGTATCAAGTAATGGTCCAAATAAGAATGAACTACCTTCTTTAGTAAAATCTAATAACTTAGTTATTCCGTTACTAATCCATTCAAATACTGCTCTACCAGCAGGAACTTTTAGGATTAATAAAGCGAAGATAATTTGTAATAAAAGACCTGTTCCAACCAATCTCCAGTTGATCTTCTTTCTGTTTTCAGAAAAAAGAACAGCTATACCAATAATACAAATAAGACCGATTACACCAATAAACCTATCCACATTTATTCTCCTTTTCTTATGTTTTTATACTAGTTTTATATTTAACAAAAGTTAAGAAATATATTAATTTAACTTTTAATTAAATCTCTTTTATAATGTTAGTCATTAACTCTATGAATGTCTTTCTAACTTTAGCTGAAGTTTCCATAACTTCTTCATGGTTAAGTGGTTGTTCTAAGATACCAGCAGCCATATTAGTCATGCATGATACACCTATAACTTTCATTCCGCTATGGTTAGCTATTATAACTTCAGGAACTGTTGACATACCAACTGCATCTGCTCCTAATATTCTAGCCATTCTTACTTCTGCAGGAGTTTCGTAAGTTGGGCCACTAAACATAGCATAAACACCTTCTCTTACTTCTATACCTAAATTTTTAGCTATATCTTTAACTTGTGATCTTAATTCTTTGTCATATGCATTTGACATATCAGGGAATCTAGTACCGAATTCACTTAAGTTTTTACCTATTAAAGGATTTGATCCTGATAAATTTAAGTGGTCTGATATTATCATTAAATCTCCAGGAGTATAATCTTTGTTAACTGCTCCAGCAGCGTTAGTAACTACTAAAGTTTCAACTCCTAATAATCTCATTACTCTTACTGGGCAAGTAACTTCTTGCATTGAGTAACCTTCGTAGTAGTGGAATCTTCCTTGCATTGCAACAACTTCTTTACCTTGGAATTTTCCTATAACTAATCTTCCAGCATGACCTTCAACTGTAGATACAGGGAAGTTTGGAATTTCGTTGTATGGGAAATATTCAGCATCTTCTATTTGATCAGCTATAGCTCCTAATCCTGATCCTAATATTAATCCTATTGTTGGGTTATATTTACTTTTACCTTTTATGTACTCAGCAGCTGCTTTAATTTTGTTTGATAAATCCATAACTCTACACCTCTTTAATGAAATTTTATTTTAGTAATGATTTTAATTGTGGAATATTTCTAGTATGTGGTAACGCTTACTTTAAAATGTATAAAATTCTAAATTAAACTTGAAATTATTTTATTAACTTTTCTGAACCTTTCAAAACAAGTTCAGGAGTTATTATTATACTATTTAATTCTTTTTTAGAGTCATTATTTAAAGATTCTATTAGTAAATTCATACCAATCTCTCCAAGTTCTCTAGTTGGACCATTTATGTGACTAAGATTTATACCTAGTGTATCTAATATAGGTATATTATCAAAGGAAATTAATGAAATATCTTTTGATAACTCAAGGTTTGCTTCTCTTAAAGCTTTTAAGCAACCTAAGGTCATAAGATTATTACATACAAAAATGGCTGAAGGTCTATTTTTCATAGCTAAGATTTTCTTAGTACATTCATATCCACTTTCTTCTTCATAATTTCCATAAAAAATTAAGTCATTATTTATAGGAATATTATTCATTAATAATGCTTTTTCATATCCTAATAATCTGTCCTGAGCTGGTTTAGATGTCATGCGACCAGTAATTATTGCTATATCTCTATGATTAGCTTTAATTAAAGCTTCGATAGCATCATAAGAACCTTTAATGTTGTCCACAAAAACGCCGTTAAAATTATGATATTTAAGACTTCCATCAACTAATATGACTGGTATGCCTAAATTTGTAATAGCTTTTAAGTACTCGCTATTTAAATCATTTTCAACAGAGGTTGGACAAATTATAATACCTCTAATTCTTTGTTCTTTTAATGTTTTAATAGCCTTTATTTCTCTATCGATACTCTCGTTAGAGTCACAAAGAATCAAATTAAGATTATGCACTTCTGCAACATCACTTATTCCTTTTATTATTGATCCAAAGAATGGATTTGTAATATCAGGAACTATAACTCCAATAGTATTAGTAATACTTTTGGAAAGACTTCTAGCAATAGCACTAGGAGTATAGTTATATTTATTTATAACTTTCATAACCTTTTCACGAGTTTCATCTTTAACATATCCAGAATTATTTATAACTCTAGAAACTGTAGCTAAAGAAACTCCCGCTTCTTTTGCAATATTATTTATTGTTACAGACATTTCATTCACCCCCTTGTACATTATTATAGATTAACTAGGAAAATAATTAAACAAATATTTCCCAATAAAAAAATTCAATTCAAATTTGTGTGTTATCGCTTACACACAAATGTACAAAGAGAGAATCACTACATGTAAATGATAACATTATTTTTATAAGAATGCAAATAAAAAAAAGACTATTTTTTAATAAAATAGTCTTTAAATTAATTTACTTTAAAAAAAGTTCACCAACTTTAACTACATCACCAGCTCCAACTGTTAAAAGTAAGTCACCTTTTGATAAGTTAGCATTTACATATTCTAATGCTTCTTCATGAGAGTGTACATTTGTACATTTAACTCCATGAGCTCTTATAGCATCTCCTAATTGATCTGAATTTATTTCACCTAAATCTTTTTCTCTAGCTGCGTATATATCCATTAAAACAAGCTCATCACAATCATCAAAACATTTAACAAAATCATTAAATAGAGTTTTTGTTCTTGTGTAAGTATGTGGTTGGAATACACAAACTATTCTATTGTGATTCATTTTTTTAGCTGTGCTTAGAGTAGCTTTTATTTCAACAGGGTGGTGAGCGTAATCATCAATAACAGTTATATCATTTTTAGTACCCTTGTATTCGAATCTTTTATGAGCTCCTCCAAAGGATGAAAGACCTGATACTATTGCATCAGCGTTTATATTGAATATTTCTGCTAAACATACAGCTGATAATGAGTTTGATACATTATGCATACCAGGTACATTTAAAGAAAGAGAAAGAAGTTTTTCTTCATTTCTAAATACATCAAAAGTAGCACAACCTTTTTCATTAAACTCTATATTTCTAGCTTGTATATCCCCATTATTAATTCCATAAGTTAATACATTGCATTTAGCTACTTCGAGAACTTCCATAACTTTTTCATCATCAGCATTTCCTATGATATATCCATCATTAGGTATAAGTCTAACGAATTGTTTAAATGTATCTTTTATGTGGTTTATGTCCTTATAGAAATCTAGATGGTCTGCATCTATGTTTAATATTATTCCAACATAAGGGAAGAATCTTAAGAAACTTTGTTTATATTCACAAGCTTCTGTTATAAAGTATTCACTGTTTCCAACTCTAAAGTTTCCATGAATAATGTCTAAATCTCCACCAACTAATATTGTAGGGTCTAAATCTGCACTAAGGGCAACATGAGAAATCATTGAAGTAGTAGTAGTTTTTCCGTGAGTTCCAGCGACAGCAACATTGAATTTATGACCTTTCATAATTTGTCCTAAAAATTCAGCCCTGTCCATTAAAATAAGATTATCCTCTTTAGCCTTAATTATTTCAGGGTTATCGCTAGGTATTGCTGCAGTATATACAACTACATCAACATCTTGTAAATTATCTTTACTGTGACCTATGTATATTTTTGCACCTTCTTCTTTTAATCTATTAGTAATTTCTGATTCTTTTGAATCAGATCCTGAAACTTTGTAACCAGCGTTAAGTAATACAGCAGCTAAGCCACTCATACTAACTCCACCAATTCCTATGAAATGAACTTTTTTATTAATATCTTTTAATAAATCGAAAGACAAGATATCAACTCCTTTACTTATATACACTAATAATTATATACACTTTTTTGGAAAAGCACACAAAAAAATTCTTTTTAAAATCATTTTATGAAAATTTATTTAGTTTAGTGCTAAAAATAACTGACAAATATTTAGATAGTTATTATAGAATAACTTAATAATTATCATTAAAAAAGTCTTAAAATTCGCAATGAGTGATACATAACCGGTTAACAGTATTAACAAAGTTTGTTATAATTATTTTAAATGCAGAATAAGAAGAAAAATATTTATAAAAATATATGTGTTTTATAAAGAATAAAATATGAATTATAAGTGGAAAATATATACTGGGAAATTTATATAGGTCAGGTGATTAATATGGAGAAGTTAAGTAGAAATAGTAGAGTATCGATTATAACAAAAGTTCTTATAGAAAATCCTAATAAAATAATAGGATTAAATAAGTTTTCAGATCTTTTAAATGCAGCTAAATCAACTATAAGTGAAGATATAGTTATTGTTAGAGAAGTGTTATCTAAGTTTTCTATGGGAAAAGTTGAGACAATAGCTGGTGCTGCTGGTGGAATAAGATATATTCCAGAAGTAGGAGAAGTAGAAAAAAGAAAGTTTTTAGAAGAATTATGTGATATTGCAAGTGAAAGCAATAGAGTTGTTCCAGGTAATTTTTTATATGTTACAGATATAATGTTTAATCCAAGTATAATAAGTAAAGCTTCTATTATATTAGCATCTTATTTTCAAGACATGGATATAGACTATGTAATAACTGTGGAAACTAAGGGAGTTCCATTAGCTTACGAAGTAGCTAAATGCTTAGGAGTACAATTAATAACAGCAAGAAGAGATAGTAAAGTAACAGAAGGATCTACAGTTTCAATAAACTATGTTTCAGGAACATCAGGCAAAATACAACAAATGTGTTTATCTAGAAAATCATTAAAGCAAGGAAGTAAATGCATATTTATAGATGACTTTATGAGAGGCGGCGGAACTGCTAAAGGTTTAGTTGATTTATTAAAAGAATTCGATTCTGAGCTTATGGGAATTGGAGTATTAATAGACAATAAATTATCAACAAACAAAATAACAAAAGATTATGTCTCTTTAATTGATATTGTTGAGATAAATGAGGATGGGGTGAAAATGGTACCATCTATGTAATTTCTACAGTTGTTGTGTTAAAGAATAATTTACAAAAAATATGAAAAAAAGAAGGATTTCTATATTTTTCATAGAATATACATAATAACAACAACTGGAGGTGTACCATAATGAATATTACAGATGTAAGAATTAGAAAAATATCTGCAGAAGGTAAAATGAAAGCCATAGTTTCAGTAACTTTTGAAAATCAATTCGTAGTACATGATATTAAAGTTATAGAGGGACAAAATGGACTTTTCATAGCAATGCCTAGCAGAAAGACACCAGATGGAGAGTTTAAGGATATAGCTCATCCTATAAATACAGAAACTAGAGAGCAAATTCAAAAAGCTATTCTTGATGAATATGAAAAGGTTAAAAACTTAGAGGTACAAGAATAATTTTAATAAAAGGAAGATATCTTCCTTTTATTTTTTTGTCTAACATAATAAATTCCATGTAAATGGCATTAATAAGTTATTATTGAAATAAGTAATTTATTAACATATAATTGAAAATGAGAAATTTGAAGATTTCTGAAAAAAATAAGAGATTAAATTTAAATAGTATAGCTTATATAATAAAATGAGTATCACAAAGAGGTGTTTTTATGAATAAATGTGCTATAATATTAGCAGCAGGTCAAGGAACTAGAATAAAATCTAAGTTACCAAAAGTTCTACACAAAGCTTGTGGAAAAGAAATGGTTAATCATGTTATTGATGCTATGAGAAATGCAGAGATAGATGATGTTAATGTAATAATAGGAAAAGGTGCTGAATTAGTTAAAGAAAGAACTACATCAAGAAATGTTAGTTATTCTTTACAAGCAGAGCAGTTAGGAACTGGCCATGCTGTTAAATGTGCAAAAGACTTTTTAGAAGGAAAAACAGGAGTAGTAGCTATATTTACAGGAGATGCTCCTTTAATAAAGCCTGAAACTGTTAAGAATTTAGTTGATACACATATCAATGAAAAGAATTCAGCTACACTGTTAACATCAGTGATAGAAAATCCAACTGGCTATGGAAGAATAGTTAGAAATGGTGAATCAGTTGAAAAAATTGTAGAACATAAAGATTGTAATGAACAAGAAATAAAAATACAAGAAGTCAATGCAGGAATGTATTGTTTTGATATAGAAAGTTTATTAACTTCTTTAGAACAACTTTCAAATGACAATGCTCAAGGAGAATATTACTTAACAGATGTTATAGAAATATTAAAGAAAGAGAACAAGAAAGTTGGAGCAATGATCACAGATTTTGAAGAAACTTTAGGGGTTAATTCAAGAGCTGAGCTTGCTAAAGTTGAAAGCATAATGAGAAATAGAATAAATAGAACTCATTTAGATAATGGAGTTACTATAATAGATCCTCTAAACACATATATAGAACCAGAAGTAGTTATTGGTAAGGACACTATAATCTATCCAGGTAATGTTATAGAAGGAAAAACAGTGATTGGAGAGGATTGTATTTTATATCCTAATTCAAGAATTAATAATAGTACAATAGGAAATGGTGTTGAAATTCAAAGTTCAGTTATTTTAGATAGTAAAATAGGTGATGAAACAACTGTAGGACCATTTGCTTATGTTAGACCAGAAAGTAACATTGGAGAACATGTTAGAATTGGTGATTTTGTTGAAATTAAAAAATCAACAATTGGAAATAATACAAAGGTATCACACTTAACTTACATTGGAGACGCTGAAGTTGGAGAAAGATGTAACTTTGGATGTGGTACTGTTGTAGTTAACTATGATGGAAAGAAAAAACATAAAACAATCATAGGTGATGATTCATTTATAGGATGTAATACTAATTTAGTTTCACCTGTAGAAGTAAAAGATAATACTTATATAGCTGCAGGGTCAACAATAACTAAAGAGGTTCCAGAAGGAAGTTTAGCAATAGCAAGAGCTAAACAACAAAACATAGAGGGCTGGGTTGAAAGAAAAAAGCTTAAATAAGCATTAAATATACAAATGCCAAAGGCTAGGTTTAATTTTAAGGAGGTCTTCACTAAATGGAAAATCATTCAAAAAACATAAAAATATTTACAGGTAATTCTCATCCAGAATTAGCTAGAGAGATTGCAAAGGCGCTAAACATTCCTCTAGGTAAAGCTGAAGTTTCTACTTTCAGTGATGGAGAAATATCAGTAAATATAAAAGAAACTGTTAGAGGTTGCGATGTATTTATAGTTCAATCAACTTGTAGTCCTGTAAATAATAACTTAATGGAGTTATTAATAATGATAGATGCCTTTAAAAGAGCATCAGCAGGAAGAATAAATGCTGTTATACCTTACTATGGATATGCTAGACAAGACAGAAAAGCTAAGTCAAGAGATCCAATAACAGCTAAGTTAGTAGCTGACCTATTAACAGCAGCGGGTGCAGATAGAGTTCTTACTATGGATTTACATGCAGCACAAATTCAAGGTTATTTTAATATACCAGTAGATCACTTATTAGGCTCACCAATTTTAGCAAAATATTTTGTTGAAAAAGGATTAGCTGATAGAGATGATGTAGTTGTTGTTTCACCAGATTTAGGTTCAGTAACTAGAGCTAGAAAGTTTGCAGATAAACTTAATGCTCCAATAGCTATAATTGATAAAAGAAGACCAAAAGCAAATGTATCTGAAATAATGAATATAATAGGAGATGTTAAGGACAAAGTTTGTATCTTAATAGACGATATGATAGACACTGCAGGAACAATAACTAATGCAGCTAATGCTCTTAAAGATTTAGGAGCAAAAAATGTATATGCTTGTTGTACTCATGGAGTATTATCAGGTCCTGCATTTGAAAGAATAAATAACAGTGCTATTGAAGAGTTAGTTATGTTAAATACTATAGCTCTTCCAGAGGGAGAAGGTTTAAATAAGTTTAAATCATTATCAGTTGCACCAATTATGGCAGATGCAATAAATAGAATTTATGATGATGAACCATTAAGTGGATTATTCCAAGACTAAAAAAAAGAGCGCATATGTCGCTCTTTTTTTTATAAAATCACTAAAAATTGAAACTTTTTTTTAAACAAAAACGTTTAAATTTGATTAAAATGTAAAAATAAAATAATTTTGTTAATTATAAATTGATAAAAATCAATAAATGTTTTACACTTTATTTATATACATTAATAATATGTTAAATGAAAATATTTCATGTTTTTAAAGTATAAAACTGCATAAAATAAGGACAAATGTAGAATAGTTACAGAAAGGATTTTAAGAGGTGAATTTTATGGAAGGTTTATTAGGAAAGATTTTAATTGTAGACGACGATGAGAATATATGTGAAGTCATAAAAATGTATCTAGAAACTACAGGATATAACGTTAAAGTAGCTCATGATGGAAAGGCTGCTAAAGAAGAATTTGTTAACTTTAGCCCTAACCTAGTTGTATTAGATATGATGCTACCTGGAATTGATGGAATGGAAGTATTAAAGTGGATAAGAAAAGATAGTAACGTTCCAGTAATAATGTTAACTGCTAAAGGAGAGACTTTTGATAAGGTATTAGCTTTAGAAATTGGTGCAGATGACTATGTAGTTAAACCTTTTGAACCAAAAGAATTATTAGCTAGAGTAAAAGCTGTTATGAGAAGATATTCAGGAGAAGAGCCTGATAATGTAGTATTAAACTTCCCAGGTTTAACTATAGATGCTAACTCATATAAAGTTATATACAATGGAGAAGAAGTTAAAACTCCTCCTAAAGAATTTGAACTTTTACACTATCTTGCAAGTAACAAGAATAAAGTTTTCACAAGAGATCAATTATTATGTGAAGTTTGGGGCTATGATTACCCAGGTGATTCAAGAACTGTTGATGTTCACATAAAGAGATTAAGAGAAAAATTAAACGGTGGAGAAGACTGGCAACTTGAAACTGTTTGGGGTGTTGGGTATAAATTTGAGGTGAAATAATGAGATGTCGTGGCTTAGTTCCAAAGTTAATCTTAACACTAAGCGTAACAATATGCATTACTTTCTTTATTGTAGGTATAATACTTTCTAGCTTGTTTAGAGAAGAATATTATCAAGAAAGATTAAAAACTTTATCTGGAGAAGCGGAAGTTATAGAACAAGTTGTAAATTCATTTATGAATAGTGAAACTACTTTAGGTGAATTAGATAAATCTATATCATTTATAGGAGATTCATTAAAAGCAGATATTTATTTAATTGATAGTTATGGTTACATATATTCAGTTTCTAATGAAAAATATGATTATTTAAAACGCACAAAAATAGATGATAATGATATGAAAACATTAAAGGAAAATATTCCTATAGAGCAGAAGAAAAAAAATGAATTTATATATTCTAAACCTATCTTCTACAAGGGGGTATTTACAGGCGCTGTTTCAATAGTTACTCCTTTGAGTGCTTTATCAGATTCTCTTGTTAGAATTAATCAAATTGTATGGATGTGTGTAGCTATAGCTATAATTTTTTCTGGATTAGCAATATATTTTATTTCAAAAAAGATAATCATAAAACCTTTAAAAGTTATAAATAATGCTGCTAAAAAGATTGCTAACGGAGAAATTGGAAATAGAGTTAATGTTTCTTATGATGATGAGGTCGGTGAGTTAGCTGAATCATTTAATATAATGGCAACTTCTATTGAGGAGGCAGAACTAAATAGAAGGGAATTTATATCTAATGTATCTCATGAGTTAAGATCACCAATGACATCGATTAAGGGCTTCATAACTGCCATATTAGATGGGGTTATTCCTAAAGATAAAGAAGAATATTATCTTGTTATAGTAAATGATGAGATAAGTAGATTAACTAGACTTATAAATGACTTACTAGATTTATCTGCTATGCAAGCTGGAAAACTAGAGTTTAATATAAGTGAGTTAGAATTAAATAGAATTATAGAGACAACTGTATTAAAGATGAATCAAAAGGCTGCAAGTAAAAATATAAAAATTGAAGTTCTATTAGAGAGCGAAAAATTATATGTTTATGGAGATAATGATAGATTAATACAGGTTGTTACTAACTTAGTTGATAATGCTATAAAATACTGTGATGAAAATGGTGAAGTTAAAATATCAACTAAAACAAAGGGAAGTAAGATTATTGTTAGCATATTTAACACTAGTAAAGGAATAGATGAATATGATTTAACTCATATTTGGGATAGATTTTATAAAGTTGACAAGGCAAGAAGTAATAAAACTAGTACAGGGTTAGGATTATCTATTGTGAGAAATATAATACTGCAACTAGAAGAAGATATTTGGGCTGAAAATGTCAAAGATAAAAATGGTGAAATAAAAGGTGTTAGATTTAATTTTACTTTAACTAAAGTTAAATAAGTATTGCATAGGGGGTCTTTATGGGGAATTTTTTTAAGAACTCTAAAAAGGGGAAGGATCTCCATGGAGTAAATGAAAAAAACTATGACAATATAGTGATTAAAAAGGATAAAAAAAGGTTTTGGATAAAGAGCTTATTAAAGTTAGTTAGTTTTGTTATTCTAGTTGTTTTAGTGAGTTTTATTGCCTTTAAACACTATACTAAAGATTTAACCATGAAAGAGCAAAAAGCAAATCTTTTAAATGAAATAAAAGATGGTAGATATGATATAACTAATTTAGTAAATAAATCAGGATGTAGTTTAGTTACAATCGGTGATGACAGTAATAACTTAGCTATAGGAAAAGATGATGGTAAAAATGTTACTGGATCTATCATAAGAACAGATGGGTACATAATAACTAGTTATAGTGCAATAAAGGATTTTTCAAAAGTCTATGTAAAAATATCAAGTAATGATATAAGTCCTTTTGAGGCTAGAATTGTTGGATTTGATAAGGATACTGACATTGCAGTATTAAAAATAGGGGCTAATGGATTAAAAAGTATTTCAACATCAGAATTAGAGGTTCTAGAAATAGGCGAAAAAGTTGCAACCTTAGGAAATACAACAAGTGAGGAACCTGTAGGTTTTGTATCTAATGGAATAGTTAGTGCGCCTATAAAGAAAACAAGCGTAGGAGAAGAAGGTCATTCTGATTCTAAGGTCTTTGATCTTATAGAAACTAATTCTTTAATAAATTCAGATAATAATAGTGGTATATTATGTGACTATAATGGAGTTGTTATTGGTATAAATAGTTTATATTTTACTAATAAATTTTCTAAACCAGGAATATATTATGCCTTAGAAATAAATGATGCTTTAAGAATAGCAGATTCTATAATAAGAAAAGGTGGCGTAACTGCAAGCGTAACCTTAGGAGTTACAGGATCTACTGTTGCAGATGAAAAGAGCAATATTTATGGAATTTATGTAGAAGATGTTGATAAAGGTAGCAATGCCTTTAATGCAGGAATAAAACCAACTGATATAATAGTTGAAGCTGATAATGAGAAGGTTAAGAATATAGAAAGCTTAGCTGACTTATTGAAAAAACATTCTGTAGGTGACATAATTAAACTTAAAGTTATAAGAGGAGATACCACAAAGGATATTTCTGTAACTTTAAATTGATTAAAAGAATATAACCCTTCACATAATTTAGTGAGGGGTTTTTTATTGTTTTATATTAATAGTAAAAGTATAATTAAAGAATGATTTAATTAAAAATTAAGAATTTAATCAATATGGAGGTTAATATGATTTTAATAGTTGGATTAGGAAATCCGGGAAAACAATATGAGCAAACTAGACATAACATTGGATTTGATGTAATTGATTATATGGCAAATAAGTATAATATTGATGTAAATAGGGAAAAATTTAAAGGTATTTGTGGTGAAGGATTTATAGAGAATAAAAAGGTTATTTTATTAAAACCTTTAACATATATGAATTTAAGTGGAGAAAGTATAAGAGAACTTGCTAACTTTTATAAGTTAGAAGATGATGAAATAATAGTAGTTTATGATGATATAAGTTTAGATATAGGAAGATTAAGAATAAGAGAAAAAGGTAGTGCTGGTGGGCATAATGGAATCAAGAGCATAATACAAAATCTTGGTGGAGATAAATTCCCAAGGGTTAAAGTGGGGGTAGGACAACCTAAAGATAACTTAGTAAATCACGTTTTAGGAAAATTCTCAAAGGAAGATAGGGAACATATAGAAAAGGTTATTCCAGTAGTAAGTGATGCAATAGTTGAAATTGTAAAAAATGATGCTAAGGAATCAATGAATAAATTTAATGGAGTTAATATAGAATAGTTTATTTATTTTAGAATGGTGGTGTTTAGATTGAGGTTACAGGGGTTAATGGCTCCCTTATTAAATAGTGAGGCTTTTCAAAAGGTTAAATCTTTTATGGAAAGCGGAAATTATCCAGTAATGATAAATGGTTTATCTGATTCGGGAAAATCATATTTTATAAATGGTATATATGAGGAATCAGATAAGCCTATAGTTGTTGTTACGCATAATGATATTGAAGCTAGAAATATATATGAGGATTTATCTTTTTACTTACCTAATGTGTATTATTTACCTTCAAGAGAGATTGTGTTTTACAATATAGATGCTATTTCTGGAGATTTAAGATGGGCAAGGTTAAAGGTTATAAAGGAAATGCTAAGAAGCACTAAAAAAATTATAGTTACGTCTATAGATGCTTTTGCAGCAACTTATACGCCTAAGGAGCTTTATAAAAGTCATATATTAAAAATTAAAGTTGGAGATGAAGTCGATTTTAAAGAGATTTCTCATAAACTTATTGAATCAGGTTATGAAAGATTAGAAACAGTTGAAGGAAAAGGTGAATTTTCATTAAGAGGAGGAATATTAGATGTATTTCCTCCTAATTCTGCTAATCCTTTTAGAATAGAGTTATTTGGAGATGAAGTTGATTCTATTAGAACCTTTAATGTAGAATCACAAAGAAGTATAGAAAAGGTAAAGAGGGCAGAAATATTCCCTGCTAAGGAAGTTATATTAAGTAAAGAAACTATAGAACATGCTATAGAAAAGATGAGAAAAGAACTTTCTGAATTTGAAAAGAAAGTTTCTGATAAGGAAATAAAAGAGAGACTTAGAAAATTAATAGAAAGAAATATAGAATCATTACAAGAAAATTGGAGCTTTGAAACTATAGATAGTTATCTTCCATTTTTCTTTGATAAACCAGCAACATTATTTGATTATTTAAATAATTATACCTTTATAATTGATGATGCTAAAAGATGTAAGGGAAAGCTAGAAAGTACTGTATTTGAGTTTACTGAAAACTATGAAGCTTTTCTAGAAAGAGGAAGCATATTACCTTCTCAAATTAATTTAAGCTTAAGTGCTGAGGTGGTAGAAGAATCATTTAAGGGGAATAAAGTAATAAATCTAGCTCCTTTTGGAGATGGTGGATTTATAGAATCCTTCAATAAAGTTGAAGTGAAACAAAGTACTAAAAGTGGATATCAAGGTCAACTTGATATGCTTATAGATGATATAAAAGAGAATAAGAAAAATGGATTTAGAACTTTAATACTTTCAGGAACAAGACCAAGGGGAGAAAGATTAGTAAACACTTTAAGAGAATTAGAGATAGAGAGTGTATATAAAGATGATGTTGATGAAATAAATAATGGAGAAGTTGTAATAACCTTTGGAGAGCAGAATAAAGGATTTGAGTACCCTGATATAAAACTTTGTTTAATATCAGATAAGAGTGTTTTTGGTGAGGGTAAAAGAGCTAAAAAAACTAAGAGAAAAAAATCAAAAGGTGTATCTAAAATTAAGAGTTTCGCTGAGTTAAAGCCAGGAGACTATGTAGTTCATGTAAATAGTGGTATAGGTGTCTATAAAGGAATAAAACAAATAGAAGTTCAAGGACATAAAAGAGATTATTTAGATATTGAATATTCAAAAGGTGATAAGTTATATGTGCCAGTTGAACAATTAGATTTAGTTCAAAAATATATTGGATCAGATAGTGCCTCTCCTAAGATAAGTAAATTAGGAGGAAATGAGTGGCAAAAAGCTAAGGCTAAGGTAAGAAAGTCCATAAATGACATAGCTGGTGACTTAGTAAAATTATATGCTGAGAGATCCACTGTAAAGGGATATAAATTCTCAAAGGATACTCAATGGCAAAAGCAATTTGAAGATGAATTTCCATATGAAGAAACACCAGATCAATTATCAGCTATTGAAGATATAAAGAGTGACATGGAAGCAAATAAAGTTATGGATAGATTGCTTTGTGGTGATGTTGGTTATGGAAAAACTGAGGTTGCCATTAGAGCCGCATTTAAGGCCGTAATGGAAGGAAAGCAAGTAGCATTTTTAGTTCCTACAACAATATTAGCAGAGCAACATTATAAGAATATGAAAAAAAGATTTGCAGGATTTCCTATAACTATTGATATGATAAGTAGATTTAGGACTAAGAAGCAACAAACAGAAACTTTAAAAGCTTTAAAAGAAGGAAATGTTGATATATTAATAGGAACTCATAGACTTGTTTCTAAGGATATTCAGTTTAAGGATTTAGGGCTTCTTATTGTAGATGAAGAGCAAAGATTTGGAGTAGCTCAAAAAGAAAAGATTAAGAGTTTTAAGAAGAATGTTGATGTTCTTACTTTAAGTGCAACGCCAATACCTAGAACTCTTCATATGTCACTTACAGGGGTAAGAGATATTTCTGTAATAGAGACTCCACCAGAGAATAGATATCCTATTCAAACCTATGTTGTAGAACAAAATGATCAACTTATTAGAGATGCAATTTTAAGAGAAATTAATAGAGATGGTCAAGTTTATTTTGTTCATAATAGAGTTGAAAGTATTCAAGAGATAGCTAATTATATACAAGAGCTTGTTCCAGAGTGTAAGGCAACTGTAATTCATGGACAAATGACAGAGAGACAGTTAGAAACTGAAATGATAGACTTTATGGAAAGAAAGTATGATGTTTTAGTATGTACTTCTATAATAGAAACAGGAATTGATATTTCAAATGTAAACACAATGATAGTAAATGATGCAGATAAAATGGGACTTTCTCAGCTTTATCAATTAAGAGGAAGAGTTGGTAGAAGTAACAAGGTTGCTTATGCATATTTCCTATATCAAAGAGATAAGGTATTAACTGAGGTAGCAGAGAAGAGACTTAAAGCCTTAAAAGATTTTACAGAGCTTGGATCAGGATTTAAAATAGCCATGAGAGACCTTGAAATAAGAGGAGCTGGAAATATGATGGGGTCAGCTCAGCATGGGCATATGGCGGCTATAGGATATGATTTATACTGTAGAATGTTAGAAGACACTATAAAAATTGTTAAGGGTGAAATAGAAAGAGAGCCAGTAGAGACAACTGTAGATTTAAAAGTGGATGCATTTATTCCTTCAAGTTATATAAAAGATGAGATTCAAAAGATTGAAGTATATAAGAAAATTGCTGCTATAGAAAATGAAGAGGATTATGAATATGTTAGAGAGGAATTAGAAGATAGATTTTCTAATATACCAAATACAGTTTATAATCTTATGGACATAGCTTATATAAAAAGCAAAGCTAAACTTTTAAATATTGAAGAAATAAAAGAAAAGAATGAAGATATAATATTTATATTTGAAAGTAGAGAAAGAACAGATAAGAGAATATTTAAAGTACTTTTAGAAGAATATAAAGATGATATATTAATTGAATTTGGAGATAAACCAACAATTTTATATAGAGTTAAGGACAAGAAAAAAGAAGATGTTTTATCTACTTTTAAAGAGATGTTAGATAAGTTAATAGCTTTAAATAATTAATAATTTATAAATTGAAATATTACTGTAACATTGATATACTAAAATAGAATTTGACTAGAATATTATGTAAATTTTAATAGGAGAAAGGCGAGGTATTAGAATGGTAAGTGTAAAAAAAATAGTCGCATCTGCACTAGTGGGAGTTTTAATGTTTAGTGCTGTTGGGTGTAATATGGTAGAAAAAACTCAAGCCGCTATTGATAAGACGACTGTAGCTACAGTTAACGGAGAGAAAATAACTTTAGGAGAGGTTGATTCACATTTAAAAGGAGTCTTTGCTCAAATGAAAAGCCAATATGGTGATAAATATATGGATGACCCTCAAGTTGCACAACAAATATTACAACAAAGACAAAGTGTAGTACAGGGCTTAGTAACTGACAAAGTTTTAGGAATCGAAGCTGATAAATTAGGAATAAAACCATCAGAAGAAGAGATTAAGAAAAAAGTAGATGAGCAATTTGAGAATATCAAAAAAGGAATGGGAGATAACTTTGATAAAGCTTTAGAGGCTGAAGGATATACAGAAGATACATTCAAAGATGTAATAAAAAATCAAGTTATAAATCAAGCCGTTCAAGATTATATTATTAAAGATGTAAAGGTAACTGATGAGGATGCACAAAAATACTATGATGAGAATAAACAACAGTTTGTAGCTAAGGATTCTGGAGTTCTTACAAAACACTTATTATTTGAAAATGAAGAAGAAGCTCAAAAAGCTTATGATGAAATTCAATCAGGAAAAACAACATTCAATGATTTATTTACAAAATATCAAAATAATAAATCAGAGAATAAGAAACCTATAGCAGAAAACTTAGGAGTAGTACCTGCAGAAAACTCAGGATTAGTTCAAGAGTTTGTAGATGGATTAAAACCATTAAAAGAAGGAGAAATATCTAAGCCTATAAAAACTCAATTTGGATATCATATAATTCAAGCTGGAGCTACTTATGAAAAAGGAGCACAGTTACCATTTGATGAGGTTAAATCACAAATAATACAAATTTTAAAACAACAAAAAGATTCAGAGAAATTTAAAGCTGATATGGATCAATGGAAAAAAGATTTAAATGTTAAAGTTTATGATGATAAATTACAAGAAGGTTTAAAAATAAGCAAATAGTTTTTATTAAGACTTATGGAAGTTATTCCATAAGTCTTTTTTTTAGAGTTTTTTAAGAGATATTTTCTTAAATTGGCTATTAAATTTAAAGATGACATAAATATAATCAATATGCATAAAATTTCAAATAAATTAAATACTATTAGTGTAGACAAAGATTAGTGATTAGTATTTATACAGGGAGGTACATATAAATGAAAGCTACTGGAATAGTAAGACGTATTGATGATTTAGGTAGAGTTGTAATACCTAAGGAAATAAGAAGAACTTTAAGAATAAGAGAAGGGGATCCTTTAGAAATCTTTACTGATAGAGATGGTGGAGTAATATTAAAAAAATACTCACCAATAGGGGAACTAACAGATTTTTCAAAGGAATATGCTGAAGCTCTACAACAATCTACAGGACACATAATTCTGATATCAGATAATGATGCATTTATATCTGTAAGTGGAACTTCTAAAAAAGAGTTTTTAGAAAGAAAAATAAGTGATGAGTTAGAAGATATAATGGATAAGAGAAAATCAGTAGTATTAAGTGCTACTAATAAAAACTTAATACCAATCCATAGTGACGATGATGAAAGTAAATATAGTGGGCAGGTTATAGCACCTATATTAGCTGAGGGTGATGCTATAGGATCTGTAGTTATACTTTCTAAAGAAGGTAAAGCTTTAGGAGAGGTTGAACAAAAACTAGCAGAAACAGCAGCTGCATTCTTAGGCAAACAAATGGAACAATAAAGCTATCATAATTAAATATTTGTATTTTAAATAGTAATAATACCTCTGAATTTAAAATAATATAAAATGAGACTTAATTTAGAGAAAGTAAATCCTTACTTAAATTAAGTAATATTAAATCCACGCACTTTTTATAGTATTTTAATATAATTTGGTTAATTTAAATTTGGAGGTATTTTATGAAGAAACAATCCCTTATAAAAGGTAGTCTTGTACTTGCTTGTGCTGGTATTTTAGCCAAGTTTCTTGGTTTATTTTTTAGATGGCCATTAATAATGTTAATAGGAGATGAAGGTTTAGGATATTATCAAATGACATATCCTTTATATATGCTTTTTGTTGCCATTGCAGCAGGAATACCTATAGCAGTATCTAAATTAGTATCTGAAAAAAATGCTCTAGGAAAGTATGAGGAAAGTTTTCAGGTAATAAAAGAAGCTTTAAAGGTAATGGTTTTACTAGGAATAGGGACAAGCATCTTTTTAGCTGTAGGTGGTAAATTTCTTTTACCATTTTTAAAATGGGATGATAAGGCTTATTATTCTATACTAGGAATTTGTTTAGCTCCTACATTAATAGGAATAATAACCCCTATTAGAGGTTTTTTTCAAGGATTTCAGAATATGACTCCAACTGCTATATCTCAAATACTAGAGCAAATAGGAAGAGTTATAGTTGGTGTTGGATTAGCTTATATATTAATAGATAAAGGGATTGAATACTCTGCAGGGGGAGCATCCTTTGGAGCTGTAGCTGGAGCCTTTGTAGCAGCCTTATATTTAATTCCTAAATATAGAAAGATAAAAAATAGTTTTAAACTAGGTAAGATAAAAGGTAGTCATAAAATATTTATGGAAATAATAAATATAGCCCTTCCTATATCTATAGGGGCTGCCGTAGGAAGTGTTATGGGGGTTATAGATTCTGTCTTAGTTCCTCAAAAGCTTTTACAAGCTGGGTTTACTGGGCAAGAGGCTACAGTTTTATATGCTCAGCTTACAGGGAAAGCTACTGTGTTTACTAATATTCCTATGACCTTAGCCACTGCATTAGCTGCCTCAATAATACCTATAATTTCTGAATTATATATTCTTAAAGATAAAGTACAAGTTAAACAAAAAATAGATACTACAATGAAATTATGTATGATAGTTTCTATTCCATGTTTTTTAGGTTTATTTTTTATGGCAGAACCTATAATGAATCTTTTGTTTCCAGGAAAAGCTGATGGATTTATGATATTAAAATACTTATCAATTAGTGTTCCGTTTTTAGTTGGAACGCAGATAACAACATCCATATTACAAGGAATGGGATATTATTATAGACCTGTTTTTCATCTTTTTATAGGGTGTATATTAAAAGTGGTATTAACTATGAATTTAATACCTATAAGATCTTTAAATATTTATGGTGCTGTAATAGCAACAATAATATCTTATTCTGTGGTATTAATATTAAATTTAATATATATGGCTAAGAGATTTAAATATGCTCCAAATATAAAAGATGTAATAATAAAGCCTATCTTCGCATCAATTTTAATGATTGGCACAGTTTTATATTTATATACACAAGCTTTAAAATATAGCGGAAGTAACAGTATATCTTGCTTAATAGCTGTATTTGTGGGTATTATTATATATATGATATCATTGTTTGTACTTAAAATTTTTAGCGTAGAAGAAATAAAGGGACGGCTAAGAAATTAATTTTTATAAGTTGCGAAGGAGAATATAGAATGCTTAAGATAATGGGTCTAGGGCCAGGTGCCTATGAAGCATTAACAATAGGTGCTTTAAAAGAATTAAAAAACAATAAAAATATATATTTTAGAACAGAAAAACATCCTACAGTGGATTTCTTAAAAGATGAAGGAATTAAGTTTGAATCATATGATCATGCATATGAAAAATATGATAGCTTTGATGATGTGTATAAATATATTGCAGAGGATTTAATAACTAAAATTAAGGATGATGAGGATTTAATATATGCAGTACCAGGTCATCCTTTAGTGGCAGAAAAATCAGTAATTAATTTAATTGAATTATGTAAGGAAAATAATATTCAGTATGAAGTTTTGCCAGCAGTTAGCTTTGTAGATGCTATGATGGAAGCTTTGCAAGTAGATCCAATAGAGGGTGTAAAAATAATTGATGCCTTTGACATGAAAAATCAAATATTAGATAAGCGTGTTGGAACTATAATAACTCAAGTTTATAATAATTTCATAGCTTCAGAGGTTAAGTTAAGACTTCTAGAAGGATATGAAGATGATACTGAGATAATATTTGTAAGAGCGGCTGGAGTTGAAGGCTTAGAGAGTATAAGAAAAATACCTTTATATGAATTAGATTGGCAAGAAGATATAGATTATTTAACTTCAATATATATACCTAAGGATTTAGGAAATAAAAAAGATTTTCAAGATTTATTAGATATTATAGAAACTTTAAGAAACCCAGGTGGATGTCCTTGGGATAGAGAGCAAACTCATGAGAGTTTAAAGAGTGCTCTTTTAGAAGAATGCTATGAAGTAATTGATGCTATTGAAAATGAGGATGAGGATGCTTTAATAGAAGAGCTTGGTGATGTTTTACTTCAAGTTGTATTCCACGCTTCTATAGGTAAGGAAGATGGATATTTTGATATTATGGATGTAATAGGTGGAATATCAAATAAAATGATAAATAGACATCCTCATGTCTTTGGAAATGAAGAAGTAAATACTTCAGAGCAAGTTTTAGTAAATTGGGATGAAATTAAGAAAGAAGAAAAAGGTATTAAAACTTTAACAGAAGAAATGCAAAACATAGCTAAATCTCTTCCAGCTACAACAAGAGCTTATAAGGTTCAAAAGAAAGCAAAAAAAGTAGGCTTTGACTGGGATGATGTAAATTGTGCTATGGATAAAGTAAAAGAAGAATTAAATGAAATAAAAGAGGTTTATAATTGTGAAGATAAGTCAATAATAGAAGGTGAAGTAGGTGACTTACTTTTTGCTTGTATAAATGTAGCAAGATTCCTAGAAGTTGATGGAGAATTAGCTTTAGATAAAACAATTAAAAAGTTTATAAAGAGATTCTCTTATATTGAAAATGAAGCAATAAAAAACAATAAGAATTTAAAAGATATGACCTTAGAAGAGATGGATAAACTATGGGAAGAGGCTAAAACAAGTGAAAAATAAGTGTTTTTACTAATTTATGGCTTGTTAAAATGAAAAAAAGCATAAATTTTAAAAAAAATGCAAAAATATCAGTATTTTTAGGGCAAAAATTGAAAGTATTGACTATACAAAGAAAGAAATATATATTATGATAATATAAGTTGATACTAGTTCATTTGGATAACTGGTAAACAATTATTGCAGTAAACTAACTGGAATTTTAAGGAGGATGTAAAAGTGAATAAAGCAGAATTAATAACAAGCATGGCTGAAAAAAGCAACTTAACTAAAAAAGATGCTGAATTAGCTTTAAAAGCATTCATAGAAAGCGTTAGCGAAACTTTAGAAAATGGTGACAAAGTTCAATTAGTTGGATTCGGAACTTTCGAAACTAGAGTAAGAGCTGAAAGAGAAGGAAGAAACCCAAGAACTAAAGAAGTTATAAAAATACCTGCTTCAATAGCTCCTGTATTCAAGCCAGGTAAAGAGTTAAAAGAAAGAGTTAACGCTTAATTTTAGATATTTTAAGTTTGGTTAATTTAACTTTAAAAAAGCCCGAGTTATTTCTCGGGCTTTTTTATCTATTAATGAAGTTTCTTTAAGATTAAGGAGGATATCCTATGAGATTAGATAAATATTTAAAGGTTTCTAGAATAATTAAAAGAAGAACAGTTGCTAAGGAAGCTTGTGAAAGTGGAAGAGTAATAATAAATGGAAAAGTTGCAAAACCTTCAAATGATATAAAAGAAGGGGATATAATAGAAATATTATTTGGAAACAGAACTTTAAAAGCAAGGGTTATAAACATTGCTGAGCATGTTAGAAAAGAAAATGCTAAAGAGATGTATGAGATATTAGAAGGCGAAGAAGATAAAGAATAATATGGTTTACTTAAAGCTTTATTATTAAAAATGACTAATATAATTTAAAAGATTATATTAGTCATTTTTTTGTGTAAAGATGAATAATCATAAGTTAGGGAAAATATTTTTTTACATAGGAGGCTTTCTTATGACTGATAAAAAAAGTGAAAATAAAACCATACAAGGTGCTAGCAGTTTATCTTTAGAAAATAGAAAAATTTTATCTATTACAGGTGTAAATGAAGTTATAAACTTTGACGAAGAAAAAATAAGTTTAAAAACAGATTTAGGTCCATTATTAATAAAGGGATCTGAGTTAAAGATGAATAAATTAGATGTTCAAAATGGGGAGGTTATAATAGGAGGATTTATAAGTAATATTGATTATTTAAATAAAAAAAATAAGCGTAAAAGAAATATAAATTTACTTTCTAAAATATTTAAATAGGTGGGAGATATGCTTTTAGATATAAATATTCAATTTAAAATTGTTATTTTTGCAATATTATCTGGAATAATAATTGGATTTTTGTTTGATATTTATAGAGAATTTAGAGGTGTTTGCAAAAATAAAATATTAATAACAATTGAAGATATATTATTTTGGATATGGTGTAGTTTAATTGTATTTGTATTTTTACTAAAATATAATTATGCCCTTATAGGCGTGTATGTATATGTGTTTATGGGAATAACTTTAGTTATTTATTTAAAAACATTATCTAAATATTTTAGAAGAATACAACATAAAATTCTAGCTATACTATTAAAGAATCTGAGAATAATATTCAAAAATATAAGATATGCATTTAAAAATACATTCACAAATTAAAAAGTTAATTCATAAGGTAAAAATTGCTTGAATTAAGCTATAATAGTGTTTACAATAGACTTATATCGTACCGTTGCAAGTATGGGGGTATAAGAGTGAAAAAAAGAATGAATTTAAAAAATATGGTAATAATTATATTAATTGCTATATTGGTTATTTCTTATGTTAGACAAGAACTTACAATGAACAAAATACACAAAGACATAGAAGCCAAGCAAACTCAGCTTAATGAGCTTCAAGATAAAAATAAGAAGTTACAAGATGAGGTAAACCAATCTTCAACAGACGAATACATAGAGAGAATGGCTAGAGAAAGATTAGGTATGATTAAGGATGGCGAGAAGGTTATTACTAACTCAGATTCACCTCAAGACAAGCAAAATAATTCTGAAGTAAAAAACAATCAGAATAAATAAGGTTATTATTAAAAATAACATATATTTTATTTATAAATTTAAGGAGGAAACTTTTAAACATGACCTTAATGGCAGGAAACATATTAGAGGGTAGAATAATTAACATCACAAACTTTGGTGCGTTTGTTGAAGTGGAAGGAAAGACAGGTTTAGTTCATATATCTGAAGTAGCAGATACTTATGTTAAAGATATAAGAGAGCATCTTAAAGAAGATGACAAAGTTAAAGTGAAAGTAATATCAGTTGATGATAAAGGCAAAATAAGCTTATCAATAAAGCAAGCTATGCCACCAAAGAAGAAATCTGTTAAACCTGCAGATTTTGATTGGAATAATGAAAAGAAAGCTAAGCCAAAACAAAACTTTGAAGATATAATGTCAAAGTTTTTAAAGGATAGTGAAGAAAGACTTCAAGATGTAAAAAAACATCAAGATGTAAAACAAAGAAAAAGAAAATCAATATAATATTTCTTAAAATCCCTTGGAGCATATCTAAGGGATTTTAAATTTAGCTTTTATATTTTATCTTTGTAGAATTTAATACTTATTTAAAATAGAATTTCAATAATAAAATATAGATTATAATAAAAATATTTCTTTATTTTAATTATTTTTAAGCTTAATTTTTTTTATGTTTTTTAGTTTTTTCTAAAAAATCATATGAGATTATGGAGTTTTTTTATGATTTTTTTTAACTAAACCTTAGATTTCATGAGGGTTTATTAATATTTATAATAAATTTTATAAAAAACTTTAAAAAATATGTTGACAGTATGCTTGTGCTTATGTATAATAAATCTTGTCGTTGGGAAACACGATGACATGCCGAAGTGGCGGAACTGGCAGACGCACAGGACTTAAAATCCTGCGGTGCTAACACACCGTACCGGTTCGATTCCGGTCTTCGGCACCAATAATATCGCGGGGTGGAGCAGCTGGTAGCTCGTCGGGCTCATAACCCGAAGGTCGTAGGTTCAAGTCCTGCCCCCGCAACCACATGGCGGGATAGCTCAGCTGGCTAGAGCATTCGGTTCATACCCGAAGGGTCGCAAGTTCGAATCTTGTTCCCGCTACCATTTAAACTTAATATATGCCGAAGTGGCGGAACTGGCAGACGCACAGGACTTAAAATCCTGCGATGCTAACACATCGTACCGGTTCGATTCCGGTCTTCGGCACCAAAACTCATCTTAAAATAAGATGAGTTTTTTATTTTTCTTTAATATATAATTATCTTTTTTTGTAGATAAAAACATACTTTATTCAACAAAAAGTGTTTTTAGTAAAGTCTAAAAAAGATAATATATTTCTTAAAATTCATGTCAGTTCATTTATTTCCAATTAAATGGTAATTAAATTATAAATCTTATATAAAAAATATAAATTCCATAAAATTTTTGTTTTATTATGTCTTAAAAAAATAAAAGCTTAATCTATATATTTACAAATTTTTCCTGTAAATCTTGCTATAATGTTGATAAAGATAGAAGGTTAGGAGGATAAATATGCAATATGGAGTTAAAATTGATAATTACAAAAGAGCAAAGGATTCAGAAAATGTAAAAAATAATATGAAAATAGAAGCTTCTAGCATTGGGCTTATTATGGCTATGGTTGCAGGTCTTTTAATAAGTAGAGTGTATTTAGATATGACTTTTGGAGTAGTTCAAGTATTAGCTCCATTTGGATTAGCATATTTAATTGCAATAACAAATTATGAAAGAAAATATATATTATCATCAAGTTTAGGAGTTATAGTAGGGTACATTACCTTGTTTAATAAGGTTAGCAACTTTTCGGCTTACATAATAATATCAACTATAGTTACTATAATTTCTATGAGTAAACTAAATAAAAAGGCTAGAAATATAACAAGTTTTATTATTGTATTTTCAGGATTGTTTGTTTATGGAGTTTTAGTAGGAAGTTCAGATATAATTTTACACTTAATAGGTGCGATTTCAGTGACAGCCTTAGTTTTTCCTATATATTATGTTGTGAGCTATACATTAAAGTGCATAGAAGAAATAAATACTCAACATTTTTTCTCAATAGATGAAATTGTAAGTATAGAACTATTTATATGTTTATTAATAGTTGGAATTGGAACCCTATCAATAAATGATATTAGTTTTAGAAATATAGCAGCTATACTTTTTATTATAGCTTTAGCCTTTATTTCAGATACCAATATGGGGGCTGGAGCAGGTATAACTATGGGAATAATATTAGGTTTTGCCACAGGGAATCTTATGGAGAGCATAGCTATTTATGGAGCTTGTGGCTTAGTTGCAGGGATATTTAGAGAGTCAGGAAAGCTTTTTACAGCCTTATCATTTAACATAATTTTTATAATAGTAACTTTATATTCTGGAGTTTTTAATAATATTTCATTTATAGAAGCCTTAGTTGGAACAGGAATATTTCTTTTAATTCCTAAAAAAATATACAATAAAATTTCTTTAGAGATAAACAAGGATAAAAAGGTTGGGCATTTTAGTGAAGTTAGATTTGCTGAGATTAAGGATGAGTTAACTGAAAGATTAAAAGATTTTACTGAAGTTTTATCTATAATGGGTAAATCATTAAATAATCTAGTTGGTAATGATAAATTAGCTATAAAAAATAAGGGGAATGCATTGGTTGAAAATTTATCAGATAGAACTTGTAGTGACTGTGATATGAGATATATGTGTTGGAAGAGAGAGCTTCATCAAACTTATAATGCTTTTTCAGATTTAATAAGAAATTATGAAAATAATTCAGGTGCTTTTCCTCATGAGCTTGAGAAAAAATGCATAAAGAAATATGCTTTAGTTAAAAATTTAGAGGACATAATGAATATCTATATGGTAAATGAAACCTTAAAGAGTAGATTAGGAGAGGGAAGAAAAATCTTATCTAATCATATAAACAATATGTCAGTTACAATTAGTGAAATAGTTGACGAGTTTGGAAATGAACTGCATCTATGTACTGATGTAGAAAAAAGTATAAAAAAATCTCTTTTAAAGTATGGCATTAATTTTGGAAGCTTAATATGTTATAACGATAAAAATGGAAGAATTAAAATTAAGATGCAAATGGAAAATTGTATGGGATCTCAAACATGTATAAAAACAGTTCTTCCTATAATAAGCGAGACCATAGGAAAAAATATGAGTATTGGAAGTGAAGGGTGTAATATAAATAGCAAAAATAATATGTGTGAGATTGTTATTGAAGAAGCGCCTAAATATCATATTAATTCCCATGTAGCAGTTGCTACTAAAGAGGGAGAAAAATTCACTGGAGATTCATATTCATATGGTAGAACAAAGGATGGTAATTATATAACTGTAATATCAGATGGCATGGGATCAGGACCTGAAGCAGGACTTGAAAGTAAAGTTTCAGTAGAAATAATAGAAAAATTTATGGAAGTTGGTTTTGATGAAAAAATAGCTATTGATGCAGTTAATGCAATTATGAGTATAAAGTTTAGTGAAGATGAAAAGTTTTCTACATTAGATATGAATAAGATAGACTTATATACTGGAAATGCTAAGTTTATGAAAGTTGGAGCTATAGAAAGTTTTATAAAGAGAGGAAATAAGGTAGAGGTTATAAATTCAAATACACTTCCTTTTGGTGTCTTAGAAGAACCAGATGTAGATACTGTTGAAAAGCAAGTAAGTAATGGGGATGTAATAGTTAGTATAAGTGATGGTATTTTAGATGTTAAAAATGATGGAAGTTTTGATACTACATGGTTAATTGAATTTTTAAAGAATACTAAGTATAGACAACCTAAAGATTTATCAATAGCTATTTTAGAAAAAGCAAAGGAATTAAGTGGAGGAAAGGCTAAGGATGATATGACAGTAGTTGTATCTAAGGTTTTTGCAATAAATTAAGAAAAGGAGAGTGTATAAGAACTAAATAAAATCTATAAATTGTTTTGTGTGTAGATTTTACTTAAAAGAAAAGTTCTTATGCACTTTCTTTTATTTTTAAGTAAATAATTAGATTTATTATTTAAAATTAATTATACGAACTTTTTTAAGAACATAAGGGATTTTTTATGTGTTATAATATTAGGGCAAAATATAATATTTATGGAGTGAGTTACAATGAAGAAAAAGGTTATAGATTTTATAAAGGAAAACTCCATGATTAAAAGTGGAGATAAGGTTTTAGTAGCTTTATCAGGTGGTCCAGACTCAGTATGTTTACTACATATTTTAAGTGAACTTAGGGAATTATTACACATAGAAGTATATGCAGCCCATGTGAATCATTGTTTAAGAGGAGAAAGTGCTTTAAAAGATGAAGCTTATGTAGAAGAACTTTGTAAGAATTTAAATATAAAATGTTTTGTAAAAAGAGTAGATATAAACAAGATAAGTGAAGAACAAAACATTTCTACAGAAATGGCTGGAAGAGAAGAGAGATATAAATTCTTTGAAGAACTAAAAAATGAATATTCATTAGATAAAATAGCTATAGCACACAATGCTAATGATCAAGCAGAAACTCTTATTATGAGAGCTTTAAGAGGAACTGGTATAGAAGGATTAGTTGGAATTAAACCAGTTAGAGATGGTATTTTTATAAGGCCTATATTGATTTTAAGAAGAAAAGAAATAGAAGAATACTGTGAAATAAATAATTTAAATCCTAGAATAGATGAAACTAATTTAGAAGAAATATATTCTAGAAATAAAATAAGGCTTAAGGCAATACCATTTATAGAAGATAATTTTAATCCAGATATAGTTGCTACTTTAAATAGATTAGCTTATAGCTGTAGTAAGGATGTAGAGTTTATACAAGAAGAAGTGGAAAAGAGATTTCCTAAACTTTGTATAAAAGAAAATCACAGCATTCTTATTAAAGAAGAAGCCTTTAATGAAAAGGAAGCTCTATTAACAAGAATAATAAAAAAGGCATTATTTGAAGTAAGTTCTAAACATAATAACTTTGAATTAAAACATATACAGGACATAATTGCCTTAAAAGATAAAGGGACAGGAAAGCAAATTAACATAACTAATGGGGTAATTGCTTTAAATGAATATGGAGATATAAGAATAAAATTAGTAGATAGCAAAAAGGCTAAAGAGAATAAAGTTTTAAATTTAGAAAATATTAAAGATGAACTAGATAAAAATCAAAAAGTTGTAATAGAAGATGATATTTTAGGAAATTATGAATTAATAGTAGAAGATTTAAAAAAAGGTGAAAAATTTTCAAAAGATAGATTTATAAAGTCTTTTGATTATGATAAAATTTCCAATATAGATATTAGATTTAGACAAAATGGAGATAAAATAATTCCTTTAGGAATGAAGAGTAGCAAAAAGCTAAAAGATATATTTATAAATAATAAAATACCTAAAGAAGAAAGAGATTTTATACCTTTAGTGCTATTTAATAATGAAATAGCATGGATTGTAGGATCTAATGTTAGTGAAACATTTAAAGTTACAAATAAAACTAAAAAGGTAATTAAAATTACTTTTAAAGGAAAGGAAAATTAATTATGATAAGAGACATAAAAGATGATGTTAAAAAAGTTTTATATTCAGAAGAACAATTAGCTAAACGTGTAAAAGAGATGGCTGAAGAAATTAGTAAAGATTATGCTGGAAAAGATTTATTAGTTGTTGGTATATTAAAAGGTTCAGTATTATTTACTTCAGACCTTATTAAAAATATAAGCATACCATGTGAAATAGATTTTATGGCTGTTTCAAGTTATGGCAACTCAGCTCAAACTTCAGGAGTTGTTAGAATATTAAAAGACTTAGATAGTGATATAGAAAATAAGCATGTTCTTATAGTTGAAGATATAGTTGATACAGGAACAACTTTAAGCTATCTTTTAGAATATTTAAAAGCTAGAAAGGCAGCAAGTATAGAAATAGTTGCTCTATTAGATAAAGAAGCTAGAAGAACTTCAAATGTTTCAGCAAAATACAAAGGATTTGATGTACCAGATGAATTCATAGTTGGATATGGAATAGACTATGCTGAAAAATATAGAAACTTACCATTCATCGGTGCTTTAAAAGAAGAAATTTATAATAAGTAATTCAAAATATTGTAAAATGTTATTTCTTATGTTAAAATTCATTAAAAATGATGGTCAGAGAGGGGGGCATAGAGATGAAAAAATTACAAAGTATGATTACTTATATAGCTATTTTTGCTGTAGTGCTTATGTTTGCATTTGCTTTTTATAGAAATGGAACTCAAGGAAAAGTAATATCATATACTGAATTTAAAGAAGCATATGTAGAAAATAAAATTGAAACAATGACCATAAAAGAAGATAAAATGTCAGTTGATGGGGTTTTTAAAGATGGTAAGAGGTTTACTTCATATGTTTCAAATAAGATGTTAGACAATCTTTTACAAGAGACTAAAGGGGTAGAAACTGTAATAAAGTATACTCCACCTAATAATATGGGTATTTGGATTAGTTTCCTTCCAACAATACTTATAATAGGTGTGATATTCTTTGGTTTATTTATGTTCACACAGCAAGCTCAAAACAGTGGTGGAAATAGAGGGGTAATGAATTTCGGTAAAAGTAAAGCTAAGATGGCTAATTTAGACGGAAAGAAAGTTACGTTCAAAGATGTTGCTGGAGCTGATGAAGAAAAAGGTGAATTAGAAGAAATTGTTGATTTCTTAAAACAACCTAAGAGATATATAGAAATGGGAGCAAGAATACCTAAAGGAGTTCTTTTAGTAGGGCCTCCAGGAACAGGTAAGACACTTCTTGCAAAAGCTATAGCAGGAGAAGCTGGTGTTCCTTTCTTTAGTATATCAGGTTCAGATTTCGTTGAAATGTTTGTTGGAGTTGGTGCTTCAAGAGTAAGAGATTTATTTGAGCAAGCTAAGAAAAATGCTCCATGTATTATATTTATAGACGAAATCGATGCTGTTGGTAGACAAAGAGGTGCTGGACTTGGTGGCGGTCATGATGAAAGAGAACAAACATTAAACCAATTACTAGTTGAGATGGACGGTTTTGGAGTTAATGAAGGAATAATTATGATAGCTGCTACAAATAGACCAGATATCTTAGATCCAGCATTATTAAGACCAGGAAGATTTGATAGAAGAATTTTAGTAGGTGCACCTGATGTTAAGGGTAGAGAAGAAGTACTAAAAGTTCATACAAGAAATAAACATCTATCAGAAGATGTAGATTTAAAAGTTTTAGCTAAAATGACACCAGGATTTAGTGGTGCAGATCTTGAAAACTTAACTAACGAAGCTGCATTATTAGCGGTTAGAGGTGGCAAAAGTAGCATAGATATGGCAGACATTGAAGAGGCTATAACAAGAGTGATAGCTGGGCCAGAGAAGAAGAGTAGAGTTGTTAGTGAATATGATAGAAGAATCACTGCAGTTCACGAATCTGGTCACGCTGTTGTAAGTAATGTTCTAGAGTATGCAGATCCAGTTCATGAAATAAGTATAATTCAAAGAGGAATGGCTGCAGGATACACAATGAATTTACCAGAGGAAGATAGAACTCACACATCTAAGAAACAACTTAAAGATAAGATGGTTGAACTTTTAGGTGGAAGAGTGGCTGAGAAATTAGTTATTGGAGATATAAGTGCCGGTGCTAAAAATGATATAGATAGAGCTAGTCACATTGCTAGAAGTATGGTTATGGAATATGGAATGAGTGATGTTATTGGACCTATATCATTTGGTAATAGCGATGGTGGCGAAGTATTCTTAGGTAGAGACATTGGAAAGAGTAGTAACATAAGTGAAGAAACTAGCGCTAAAATAGATGAAGAAATCAAGAAATTAATTGATGAAGCTTATAATAGAGCAGAATCTATATTAAGAGAAAATATAAGTAAATTAAATGCAGTAACTGATGTGTTACTTCAAAAAGAAAAAATTGATGGTGATGAGTTTAGAGAAATATTTAAAAACTCATAGTTAAAAGAGGTACTTAAGTACCTCTTTTTTTATAATTATTGTTTAATTAAGAATTATTTTATATTATAATTTCACTAAAGATATTTTAATAATACGAACATTTTTTATAAAACATATAAAAATGTTCGATAAAACTCTTTGTTTTTTAATAAATTATGGGTATAATATTAAGTAGATTACTTTGGAATGAGGTGCGGAATTATGAAAAATGATATTGAAATAGCACAAAGTGCTAAAATGGAGCCAATAATAAATATTGCTAAAAAAATAGGTCTTGGAGAAGATGATATTGAGCTTTATGGAAAATATAAATGTAAGATATCTTTAGATGCAATAAAAAAACTAGAAAATAATAAGGATGGTAAGCTTGTTTTAGTTACAGCTATAAATCCAACACCGGCAGGAGAGGGAAAATCTACTGTTACAGTAGGATTAGGACAAGCGTTAAATAAAATAGGAAAAAATACTGTTATAGCCTTAAGAGAGCCATCATTAGGACCTGTATTTGGAATAAAAGGTGGAGCAGCTGGTGGTGGATATGCTCAAGTAGTTCCTATGGAAGATATAAATCTTCACTTTACAGGGGATATGCATGCAATAACTTCAGCTAATAATCTTTTATGTGCAGCTATAGATAACCATATTCATCAAGGTAATTTATTAAGAATAGATTCAAGAAGAATTGTATTTAAAAGAGTTATGGATATGAATGATAGAGCCTTAAGAAATATAGTTGTTGGAATGGGTGGTAAAATAAACGGATTCTTAAGAGAAGATGGATTTATGATCACTGTTGCATCAGAAATAATGGCTATATTATGTATGGCTAGTGATTTAGAAGACTTAAAAGAGAGAATGGGAAATATTTTAATTGCATATAACTTAGATGGAGAGCCTGTTTATGCTAAGGAATTAGAAGTTCAAGGAGCTATGGCTTTACTTATGAAAGATGCCATAAAACCTAACCTTGTTCAAACTCTAGAAAATACTCCAGCAATAATTCATGGAGGCCCATTTGCAAATATAGCTCATGGATGTAATTCAATAATAGCAACTAAGACAGCTTTAAAAATGAGTGATATAACTATAACAGAGGCTGGCTTTGGAGCAGATTTAGGTGCAGAAAAATTCTTAGATATAAAATGTAGATACGGAAATTTAAATCCTGATTGTGTAGTTTTAGTAGCTACTATAAGAGCTTTAAAACATCACGGTGGAGTGAAGAAAGATGAATTAAATATATCAAATGTAGATGCTTTAAATAAAGGAATGAAAAACTTAGAAAAGCAAATAGAAAATATAAAAGCTTATGGAGTACCAGTTGTTGTTGCTATAAATAAGTTTATAACTGATTCAGATGAAGAGGTTAAAGCTATAGAAGACTTCTGCAAAAATATAGGAGTAGAGGTTAGCTTAACAGAAGTTTGGGAAAAAGGTGGAGAAGGTGGAATTGATTTAGCTAATAAGGTTATAAAAACAATGGAAAATGAGCCTTCAAATTTTAAAATGATTTACGATTCAGAAGAATCAATAAAGGATAAAATACTAAAAATAGTTCAAACTATATATGGGGGAAAAGGAGTAAACTATACTCCTCAAGCTCTTAAACAAATAGCTGAAATTGAGAAATTTAATTTAGATAAACTTCCAATATGTATGGCTAAAACACAGTATTCATTATCAGACAATCCAAGTCTTTTAGGAAGACCTGAAAACTTTGATATAACTGTTAAAGAGGTTAGAGTTTCAAATGGAGCTGGATTCATAGTTGTTTTAACAGGGGATGTTATGACAATGCCAGGTTTACCTAAAGTTCCTGCTGCTAATAGAATGGATATAAAAGACAATGGAGAAATAGTAGGATTATTCTAAATGTTTAGATAATTTTAAGGCTTATATGACGCTGTTAAAAAAATAGTCATATAAGCCTTTTTTTATTTAAAAACTAGTAATTGTAATTGCTTGACAAATGTATAGTAGTTGTTAAAATTAATATTGTTATATAAAGGGTACATGGTATTTTCCGGACAGCTTTATTAGCTGTCTTTAATTATATTAAGGTGGTGTAAAACACATGATTTTATTAATAGATGTAGGTAATACAAATATAGTTTTAGGGATTCATGATAATGAAAAATACATAGCATCATGGAGAATATCTACAGATTCTAAGAAAACATCAGATGAATATTCAATACAAGTTATGCAACTATTTAATCAAGCAAAATTAAATCCGGAAGAAGTTGAAGGAATAATAATTTCTTCAGTAGTTCCTAATATAATGCATTCTTTAGAAAACATGGTTAGAAAATGTTTCTGCAAAGAACCTATTGTAGTAGGACCTGGGATAAAAACTGGAATTAATATAAAATATGATAATCCTAAAGAGGTTGGAGCAGATAGAATAGTAAATGCTGTAGCTGCTTTTGAAAAGCATAAAAAACCTATGATAATAATAGATTTTGGAACAGCAACAACATTCTGTGCCATTACTGAAAAGGGAGATTATTTAGGTGGAAATATATGTCCAGGAATTCAAATTTCAGCAGATGCCTTATTTGAGAGAGCTGCAAAGCTTCCAAGAATAGAACTTGAAAAACCAAAGAGTGTAATTTGCAAAAATACAGTTACCAGTATGCAAGCTGGAATAATTTATGGATATATTGGAAAAGTTGAATATATAGTTAAACGTATGAAAAAGGAAATGATGGACTTAGGAGAAAAGGAACCATTTGTATTAGCTACAGGAGGGCTAGCTAAACTTGTTTATAGCGAAACGGATGTAATTGATGAAGTAGATCGTAAATTAACTTTAGAAGGGCTTAAGATTCTTTACGAAAAAAACAAGGAGTAGAAAGTAATGAAAATATCAAACATAGTTTTAGAAAATAATGTTTTCTTAGCACCTATGGCAGGGGTTACAGATATATCTTTTAGGGGATTATGTAAAGAGATGGGTGCAGGAATTGTTTGCACTGAAATGGTTAGTGCAAAGGCATTGTACTATGGGAGTGAAAATACAAAAGAATTAATGAGAATTGCAGATGAAGAAAAACCGGTATCTTGTCAGATGTTTGGAAATGATCCAGAGATAATGGCTTATGTCACTGAGAAGCATTTTAATACAAATGATGATATATGTATAATAGATGTGAATATGGGATGTCCTGCACCTAAGATAGTAAAAAATGGTGAAGGTTCAGCCTTAATGAAAAATCCTAAATTAGCTTATGAGATCATGAGTAGCATAAAAAAAGTTGCAACAAAGCCTGTAACAGTTAAGTTTAGAATGGGTTTTGATGAAGAAAATATAAATGCTGTTGAGTTTGCTAAAATCATGGAAGAAGCAGGAGTAGATGCCATTGCTGTACATGGAAGAACTAGAGCTCAAATGTATGAAGGAAAAGCCAACTGGGATATAATAAGACAAGTAAAGGAAGCGGTTAATATTCCTGTTATAGGAAATGGAGATGTATTTACTGCGGAGGATGCTTTAAGTCTTAAAAATCAAACTAACTGTGATGGAATTATGGTTGCAAGAGGAAGTATGGGAAACCCATGGATCTTCAAGCAAATAGTTCAGAAATTAAATGGAGAAGAGGTTTATATGCCTACTCCAGAAGAAAAAATAGATATGTGTATAAGACACTATAATTTATCACTTAAATATGATGGAGAATATAAGGCTGTAAGAGAAATGAGAAAACATGCAGCTTGGTATATAAAAGGATTAAATAATTGTACTGAAGTTAAGAATAGGCTTAATTTAGAAGCTGATCCAGAGAAGATTATGGGTATCCTTAATGAGTATAAAGAATATTTAATGAAAAATGATTTATAATATTTATCATAAATGGGGATATAACTGGATATAATAAAGCATCAGTAAAATATTAGATGTTTAATTTATACAAATAAAGGTGAGAATTAAAGCTAAATAATGATTTTTTATTTAGTGTATTCTATCTTATATAATATATAGTTTGACATAATAATCTTTAGGAATTATAATAATTTGAATAATTAGGCTTAATAATCTTAAAGTTTTTATGAATTGTATATTAACAGGTTAAGTTTAAATATGATATTATAATAATATGTTCAAAGGGGAGAAAGAAAATGAGCGAAAAGAAACATATAATGACATATGAAGGTGTTAAAAAATTAGAAGATGAATTAGAATATCTTAAAACAGTAAAAAGAAAAGAAATAACTGAAAAGATAAAAGTTGCTTTAGGATACGGAGATTTAAGTGAGAACTCAGAATATGATGAAGCTAAAAATGAGCAAGCTTTCACTGAAGGAAGAATAATTCAATTAGAAAACATGCTTAAAAACGCTGTTGTTGTTGATGAGTCAGAAATATCAACAGATATAGTTACAGTTGGATCAATCGTTAAGGTTATGGACTTTGATTTTGATGAAGAAGTTGAGTATTCAATAGTTGGTTCAGCAGAAGCAGATCCAATGAACTTTAAGATATCAAATGAATCACCAGTTGGTGAAGGGTTAATGGGTAAAAAAGTTGGAGATGTTGTAGAGATAGAAGTACCAGGAGGAACTACTAAGTTCGAAGTTCTTGGAATAAGAAGATAGATAATATAGATGGAGGGATTTTTAAATGTCAAATGAGGAAATAAATATTCACGAAGCAGAAGAACAATTAAGTGAACAAGAGATGTTAAGAAGACAAAAGCTTGTTGAATTACAAGAAGCTGGTAAGGACCCATTTGATGTATACAAGGTAGAGAGAACACACTCTTCTGCTGATGTAAAAGATAATTTTGAAGAGTTAGAAGGTAAAGAAGTAAAAGTTGCTGGAAGACTTATGTCAAAAAGAGGTCAAGGTAAAGTGGTATTCGCTGATTTAGCAGATTTACCAGGAAAAATTCAATTATTTATTAAGATTGATAACGTTGGAGAGGAAGCTTTAAAGGAATTTAAAACTTTCGATTTAGGTGACTGGGTTGCTGCAACTGGAGAAGTATTTAAAACAAAAATGGGTGAAGTTTCAGTAAAAGTAACTTCATTTGAATTAATCTGTAAATCTTTAAAACCATTACCAGAAAAATGGCATGGTTTAAAAGACCCAGACTTAAGATACAGACAAAGAGAAGTTGATATAATAACAAACCCAGAAGTTAAAGATACTTTTATTAAGAGATCACAAATAGTAAAAGCAATAAGAGAATTCTTAGATAATAGAGGATTCTTAGAGGTTGACACACCAATTCTTTCACCAATAGCTGGTGGAGCTGCTGCTAGACCTTTCATAACTCACCACAATGCTTTAGATATAGATATGTATTTAAGAATTGCTACTGAGTTATACTTAAAGAGATTAATAGTTGCTGGATTTGAAAAAGTTTATGAAATGGGTAAAAACTTCAGAAATGAAGGGGTTTCAGTAAGACATAATCCAGAATTCACTGCTATAGAGTTATATGAAGCATATGCTGATTACAATGACATGATGGAAATCATGGAAAACATGATTGCTTATGTTTGTGAAAAAGTAAATGGATCAACTAAAGTTACTTATGAAGGAACTGAAATAGACTTCACACCACCATGGAGAAGAATTACTATGGTTGATGCAGTTAAGGAATTTGCTGGCATAGATTTCAACGAAATTAAGAGTGATGAAGAAGCTCAAGCTATAGCTAAAGAGAAAAACTTAGAATTCCCTAAACCATTAGATAAGGTTACTAAAGGTGAAGTTCTAAATATGTTATTTGAAGAATATGGTGAAGATAAATTAATCCAACCTACTTTCTTAGTAGATTATCCAGTAGAGATATCACCTCTTACTAAAAAGAAAAGAGGAAATGAAATGTTTACTGAGAGATTTGAAGGATTTGTATATGGTAGAGAAGTATGTAACGCATACTCAGAGCTTAACGATCCAATAGTTCAAAGAGAAAGATTTGAACAACAAGCTAGAGAAAGAGAATACGGAGATGATGAAGCATACATGTTAGATGAAGAATTCATGAGTGCTTTAGAAACTGGTATGCCTCCAACAGGTGGATTAGGAATAGGAATAGACAGAATGATAATGTTCTTAACTGACTCTTCATCAATAAGAGACGTTATATTATTCCCAACAATGAAACCACAAAAATAGTTTATATAAAGTAGAAGTTTACTAAAAAGTAGACTTCTATTTTTTATTTTATTTGAAGAGAAAAAGCCTAAAAAAATTCTAGATTATTTTTAAAATCTACTTAAAAAACTATTGTATTTTATTTGAAATATGATATAATAAATTTGTAAATGTTCCTCGGTAGCTCAATGGTGGAGCACTCGGCTGTTAACCGATAGGTTGGAGGTTCGAGTCCTCTCCGAGGAGCCATTTTTTTTATCTAAAATTAATTAAGAAAGAATTTATAAATATATAAGCTTTTGTATGTTTATAAATTCTTTTTTTATTGACATATAATTTAGTTTTGATAAAATTAAGAGTATAACTAAATATGTACTATGATGAAGAAGAGTAGTTTTAAAATCTTTTTTAGAGAGATAACGGTTGGTGAAAGTTATTAAAGGTTTAAAATGAAGGGAGCTTTTGAGTACAATTATTTTGAGAGATGAGCTTTTGCTAAAAAGGGTGGAACCGCGGAATTTTATTTCGTCCCTTTGAATGTAATGGCTTTTTTTATTTATGTAAAGCCCTTAGGCTGTTAATCTAGATGAGTATTTCTAGCAGTGAATAAAACTGTTAGAAATATTTCTCAAGGAAGTTTAAAGTTCTTTATAAAGTGAAGAATTAATATAAAATAAGTTATTTAATATAAATGGAGGTAATTGTAATGGCAGTAGAAAAAACTATGGATAAAATAGTAGCCTTATGTAAAAACAGAGGATTTATATTCCCAGGTTCAGAAATATACGGTGGACTTGCAAACTCATGGGATTACGGCCCACTAGGAGTTGAATTCAAAAATAACGTAAAAAGAGCTTGGTGGAAAAAGTTTGTTCAAGAGAGCAAATATAATGTTGGATTAGATTCAGCTATATTAATGAATAGAGAAGTTTGGGTTGCATCAGGTCACGTTGGTGGATTCTCAGATCCTCTAATGGATTGTAAAGAATGTAAAGCTAGATTCAGAGCAGATAAATTAGTTGAAGATCATATGACTGCAAACGGAGCAGAAATTGCTACAGCTGATGGATGGAGCAATGAAGAGTTAATGGACTACATAACTAAGAATAATATAGTTTGTCCTAAATGTGGAAAATTAAACTACACAGATATAAGAAAGTTCAACTTAATGTTTAAAACTTTCCAAGGAATAACTGAAGATAGTAAAAACGAAGTATATTTAAGACCAGAAACTGCTCAAGGTATATTCGTAAACTTTAAATCAGTACAAAGAACTACAAGAAAGAAAGTACCATTTGGTATAGCTCAAATTGGTAAGTCTTTCAGAAACGAAATAACTCCAGGTAACTTCACTTTCAGAACTAGAGAGTTCGAACAAATGGAGCTTGAGTTCTTCTGTAAACCAGGAACTGATTTAGAATGGTTCAACTTCTGGAAAGATAGTTGTTGGAACTTCCTATTAAACTTAGGAATGAAAGAAGAAAACATAAGAATGAGAGATCATGGAGAAGAAGAATTAAGCTTCTACTCAAATGCTACTTCAGATATAGAATACTTATTCCCATTTGGATGGGGAGAACTTTGGGGAATAGCTGATAGAACAGACTATGACTTAAATAAGCATGCTGAACACTCAGGTCAAGATATGACTTACTTAGACCCAACAACAAATGAAAAATATGTACCATATGTTATAGAGCCATCATTAGGAGCAGACAGGGTTGCATTAGCATTCTTAGTTGAAGCTTATGATGAGGAAGAATTAGAAGGAGCTAATGGAAAGGTAGATGTAAGAACAGTTATGCACTTACACCCAGCTTTAGCACCATTTAAGGCTGCTATATTACCACTTTCTAAGAAATTATCAGAAAAAGCTGATGAAGTATATGCAGAACTTAGCAAACACTTTAATGTTGATTATGATGAAACAGGAAGTATCGGTAAGAGATATAGAAGACAAGATGAAATAGGAACTCCATTCTGTATAACAGTTGACTTCGATACTTTAGAAGATGGATGTGTAACTGTAAGAGACAGAGATAACATGGAACAACAAAGAGTTAAAATAGAAGATGTAAGAGCTATAATAGAAAAGAGCTTAGAATTCTAGTTTAAAAGCAAAAATAAAAACTTATAAATATATTCCATATATATTTATAAGTTTTTTTTATTTATGATTTTAAAGTACTAAAGGACATAGTTATGAATTTTGTTTTACAATTACGGACAAATGTATTTTTCGTGATATAATTTTATATGAAATTTATTGAAATGCTTTAAGGGAGACTAAAATATTATGATAAATGAAAAAAGAGTTTTAGAAAGTTTTTTAGATTATATCCAAATAGATAGCGAAACTTATGAAGAAGGTAATTTCGCTAAAAGATTAGAAAAGGATTTAATCGAAGCTGGATTAGAAGTTGAATTTGATAACAGTGGAGAAAAAATAGGTTCAAATACAGGAAACTTAATAGCTAAATTAAAAGGCAATGTAGAAGGAGAAACTATTCTTTTTGCATGTCATATGGATACTGTTAAACCTGGTAAAGGAATAAAGCCAATAATAAAAGATGGAGTTATATATAGTGATGGGACAACTATATTAGGTGGAGACGATAAAGGTGGAATAGCTGCTATAGTTGAAGCTTTAAGAGTAATAAAAGAAAACAACATAGACCATGCTAATATAGAAGTTGTATTTACAATAGCTGAAGAAACAGGTCTTTTAGGAGCTAAAAATTTAGATTATTCAAAAATAAGTGCAAAAAAAGCATTCCTTTTTGATACAAGTGGAGATCCAGGATTTATAACTACAATAGGACCTGCACATGATACTTTAAAGGTTACTATAAAGGGAAAACCTGCCCATGCTGGAGTTTCACCTGAAGATGGAATAAGTGCAATTTCTATAGCTTCAGATGCTATAGCAAACATGAAACTTTTAAGAGTAGATAAAGATACTACTGCTAATATAGGAAAAATTTCAGGAGGAGTTGCTAATAATGTAGTTTGTCCTGAAGTAATAATAGATGCGGAAGCAAGAAGTACCGTTACAGAAAAATTAGATGCTCAAACAAAACATATGGTAGAAACTTTTAAAGCTTCTGCTGAAAAATTTGGTGGAGAAGTTAATATAGAAGTAAATAGAATGTATGGTGCTTTTGTTATAGATGATAATGAAGATATAGTTTTACATGCAAAGAGAGCATTTAAAAACTTAGGAATAAATGGAGAAACTAAAGCCTCAGGTGGCGGAAGTGATACAAATATTTTTAACTGTAATGGAATAAAAGCAGTTAATCTTTCAAGTGGTGAAAGAAAGCCTCATACTTTAGAGGAACATATGAAAATTGAAGATTTAGGAACAATATCAAAAGTGGTTCTTGAATTAGTTAAAGAAAGTATAAATAAATAATTTTAATTTTAAGGATGAAGAATTTTCTTCATCCTTTTTCATAAGTTTTTAAAGTATATATTTATTTTGGAGGATTTAAAAAATTAATTATAATCAATAATATTTTAAAATAGATAAATTTATGAAAATAAGTGGTATTATATATAATAATTATTTTTATTTGGGAGGTTGCTATGAGTATGAGTTTTTTAAATAAAGGAAATAAAATAGGGATAATAAGTTGTTCAAATGGACTTAGCATAAAAAATAAAAACATAATAGATGAATTAAAACTTAATTTAAAAAGTTTAGATATAGATATGGTTGAAGGAGATACACTATATGCAAAAGAATATAATCTTTTTAGTGGGACAGGAGAAGAAAAAGCTAGAGCTTTAGAAAAATTATTTTTAGATAAAGATATAAAAATGATTTTTGATATTTCTGGTGGAGATTTAGCTAATGAAGTCCTAGATTTTTTAGATTTTAATTTAATAAAAGAAAATCCTAAACCTTTCTTTGGTTATAGTGATTTAACAGTATTACTTAATGCTATATATTCTCAGTGTGATATAACCACTTATAATTATCAATTAAGAAATTTAATTGGTAAATTTAAAGAAGAGCAAATGCAAAATTTTAAGGCTTCTTTTATAGAAGGAAAAGAAGATATATTTAACTTAGATTATAAATGGATAAATGGAAGTTATCTTGAAGGGATAGTTGTTGGTGGTAATATAAGATGTTTATTAAAATTAGCAGGTACAAAATATATGCCTGATTTTAAAGATAAAATATTGTTTTTAGAAAGTTTTAGTGGAAATTCAGCTAAGATGGTAACTTATATAACTCAATATAAAAACTTAGGTGTTTTTAATGAGGTAAAAGGAATAATATTAGGTGAGTTTACTGAAATGGAAAGAGAGGATTTAAAGCCGGATATAGTAGAAATATTAAAGAGAGTTATAGGAGAAATTAATATTCCAATATTAAAAACAAGAGACCTTGGACATGGTGCAGATGCTAAATGTATTCCTATAGGAAAATATTTAATCTTTAAATAAATGACTTTATTAAATTATTTTGATAATATATTATATTATGAAACAATGAAGAATTTTTATAGGTTGTTAAGAAATCAGGGGGTTTATTAAAAATGACAGTAAATGAGCAAAACTTAAAAGAAGAAGCTTTAAGATGCTTAATGTGCAAAAATCCAAGATGCAAGGCTAATTGCCCAATAAGTACACCTATTCCAGAGGTAATAGGATTATTTAAAGAAGATAAAATAAAAGAGGCTGGGGAAATTTTATTTGAAAACAATCCTTTATCAGTAGTTTGTTCCATAGTATGTCCTCATGAAAATCAATGTAAGGGGAATTGTATAAAGGGAATAAAGGAAACACCAGTAAACTTTAGTGAAATAGAGAAAGAAATATCAGAAGAGTTTTTAGATAATCTAGAACTTACTCAAGATACTATTTTAGAAGATAAAATTGCTATAATAGGTGGAGGTCCTGCGGGAATAACAGCTGCATTTATATTAGCTAAAAAGGGATATCAAGTAACAATATTTGATGAAAATGATAAAATTGGTGGAGTATTAAGATATGGAATACCAGAGTTTAGACTTTCTAGAGATATAATAGATAAATATGAAGAGGCCCTTATTAAATTAAATGTTAAAATAAGACCTAACACTTTAATAGGAACAGTTATAACTTTAGATATGTTAAAAAGTGATGGTTATAAAGCAATATTTATAGCAACTGGGGTTTGGAATCCTAAGACTTTAAATGTTAAGGGAGAAACTTTAGGCAATGTTCACTATGCTATAGATTATTTAAAAGCACCAAAATCATATAATCTTGGAGAGAGAGTAGTTGTAATTGGGGCTGGAAATGTTGCAATGGATGCTGCTAGAACTGCAAAGAGAAATGGTGCAGATACATATGTGCTTTATAGAAAAAGCTTTGAAGATATGCCAGCTACTAAGGTTGAAATAGAAGAGGCTAAGGAAGATGGCGTAAAATTTGAACTTTATAAAGCTCCTTTAGAGATTTATGAGGATGGAGTAAAATACATACAAACAGAGAGAGTAATTTCTGAGGATGGAAGAGTATCATTTAAAACCTTAGAAGGTAGTGAAGGTGTGTTTAAATGCGATTCAATAATAGTTGCCATAAGTCAAGCGCCTAGAACTAATATAGTATCTAGTAGTAGAGATCTTTCAACAGATAAATATGGCTTAGTAGTAACTGACGAAAAGGGAATAACAACACTTAATGGGGTTTTTGCTTCAGGAGATGTGGTAAGTGGGCCTAAGACTGTAGTTGAGGCAGTTGCAAATAGTAAAAAGGTTGCTCATGCTATAGATGAATTTTGTAAAAATAATTAAAAAGTAATTAATTTTAATATTGAATTAAATAATAAACAAGGCTGTAGGAAGTTTATATAAAATAAATTTTCCTACAGTTTTTTATGTAATTAAAAGAGCTAAGCATTTAATTAATAATGAGATTAAGTTTGTAAAGGAAAAGAAATTCTTATTTGACTCTAAATAAAAAACTCTAGAATTTAATTTAGATTTTACTAAATTGTTCTAGAGTTTTATAAATATTATTTATATTACATTTTATTAACGAGTTTTAGGTTTAAATCCATTAGCTCTAAATCCAGGTCCGTCAGAAACTATTCTACCTATACCTCTAATTTTCCCAGAGATACATCCTCTACAATGAGCAGGTGTATCGCCTGTACATATTTTACCTGGATATAAGGCATAAAGTTTTCTATATTCACCTTCAGTAACGTTAGGCATTACTACATTTGCTCCGCATTGAAGAGCTATTACTCTTCCTTGTTTATTTAATGTTTCCATAGCTGTTGTAGCAGGAATATTTATATCAGGTAAAAGTAATCTAACTATAGCCATTACTTTTAGGGCTAGTTCAAATTGTCCACCTTCAGCATCTTTTAGTGGAGTATCTTCATTTGGAATAAATGGGCCTATACCATTCATATCTACATCAAGTTCTTTGAAAAATAAAATATCATCAGCTAAGGATTCTATTTTTTGACCAGGAAGACCAACAAGACATCCACTTCCTACTTCATATCCAAGTTTTCTTAAGTTTTTAAGACATTGAATTCTATTTTCATGACTCATACCTGGATCAAGTTCTTCATATAATTCTCTATCTGTTGTTTCAATTCTTAAAAGGAATCTATCAGCTCCAGCTTTTTTTAAGGCTTCATATTCTTCAAAAGGTCTTTCGCCTATACTTAATGTTAAGGCAACTCCTAAGGCTTTAAGATCTTTAACTATAGGAACTAAACGTTCAACAGTATAATAATCATCTTCACCGCCTTGAAGAACTAAAGTTTTATATCCATAACCAACGGCTTTTTTTGCAAAATCTATAATCTCTTCATGAGAAAGTCTATATCTATTAAGATTTTTATTATCTCTTCTAAGACCACAATACATACAGTTTCTTTTACATATGTTAGTGAATTCTATAAGTCCTCTTAAATGCACTTCATCACCAAGGTATTTTTTTCTAACTTCATCAGCAGCTTTAAAAAGTTCATCATTTATAGAATCATCTTTTAATAATGCTATAATTTCATCTCTTGAAAGTTCATGAGTTTCTTTTGCTTTTTGTATAATAGTATTCATATTAATCCTCCTAATTAATCTGGGTATAAGGATTTTAGATATTAAAAATTACTCTTTTTATCCTAAAATAATTATTAATTAATAATTATAATTTAACAAGCTCTTTTAAACAATATAGTTAAAAATAGATTAATAATTTATTATAACATGAATATTTTTAGAAAATCATCACTAGAACAAAATAGAAGAACTCTGAATAATTTATAATAATATGGAATGGAAAATTCCATAGTGATATAATTAGAAAGAAATGGGATACAATTTATAAAGAACCATTATTAATATTGGTAAAAAATTTGGAGGCCACAAAATGAAAAGAGACTTTAATGAGTTTAAAGAATTTATAAAGGGAAAAAATGTAGCAGTTGTAGGAATTGGGGTAAGTAACATACCTCTTATAAAGTTTTTAGTTAAACTAGGAGCTAAAGTAACTGCTTTTGATATGAAATCAGCTGAGGAGTTAGGTGAAATTTCAAAAGAATTTGAAATATTAGGAGTAAATTTAGAACTTGGAAAAGGTTATTTAGATAGATTAACTGGATTTGAGGTTGTATTTAAAACACCATCTATGAGAATAGACAGTGAAGCTTTATTAAGATGTAAAAAGCAAGGTGCATATATTACTTCAGAGATGGAAGAATTCGTAAGATATTGTAAAGGTAGAGTTTACGGGGTAACTGGTAGTGATGGTAAAACAACAACTACAACAATAGTGTCTAAGTTATTATCACAAGAGGGATATAAAACTTGGACAGGAGGAAATATAGGTACTCCATTATTCTCAAATATAGAAGAGATAAAAGAAGAAGATAAAGTTGTATTAGAATTATCAAGTTTTCAGCTTATGACTATGGATGTTGAAATTGATGTAGCAATAGTTACTAATATAACTCCAAATCACTTAGATATGCATAAAGATATGCAAGAATATATTGATGCTAAGAAAAATGTTTTCAAATATCAAAGAGAAAATGATCTTTTAGTAATTAATGATGAAAATGAAATAACTAAAAATTTAGATAAAGAAGCAAAAGGAAAAGTTGTTAGATTTAGTTCAAAGAAAACAGAAGGAGAAGATGCATACTATAAAGATGGAAAGTTATATGTACATGGTAAAGAAGTATGTAAAAAAGATGATATAATCATAAAGGGAATGCATAATGTAGAAAATTATTTAGCTGCATTCTTAGCTGTTTATGATGAAGTATCAATAGAATCAATGAAAAAGGTAGCAGAAACTTTTGGAGGAGTTCATCATAGATGTGAGTTCATAAGAGAAGTTGATGGAGTAAAATATTATAATGATTCTATAGCATCAACTCCAACAAGAACTTTAGCTGGATTAAAAGCTTTTGAAAAACCAGTTATACTTTTAGCAGGAGGATATGATAAACATGTACCTTTTGAGCCTTTAGCTTATGAAGGATATGAAAAAATAAAAGCTATAGTATTATTTGGAGTAACTAAAGAAAAAATAAAAGCAGCTTTCAAGAGATTAGAAGAAGAAAAAGGAATTCATGTACCAGTATACTCAGGAGAAAGCTTAGAAGAGGTAGTAAATATAGCTAAATCAATAGCTGAAAGTGGAGATATAATAACACTTTCACCTGCTTGCGCAAGTTTTGATATGTTTAAAAACTTTGAAGTAAGAGGAGATAAGTTTAAGGAAATAGTAAATAATATATAATGAGATAAATATATCTTAAAATGAGCCATATTATGATTTTAGTTTAATTAATTCTTTGAAATTATTAAAGCTAAAAAAATAATATGGCTTATTTTTATTTGAATTTTAAATTGTTTTTATGTATAAAATATACTTCAGCAGACAATAATATATATGTCTCTTATGAAAATAGATAAAAACGCAACCTGGAGTATCAATAGTTGGATTTTAAACTAAACATAAGAAAAGTTAAGTATTTAAAGAATATTTTAGTAAAAGCTTGTTATTTATAATAAAATGTTATTGCTTATGATGGTAAGATAAATCTCGTCGCTAAGAGACAAGAAACAACTTAACAAAACAAATTAAAAGTTTTGAAAAAAAGTTGTTGACAAAGTTTCAAAGTGATGTTAAACTAAGAAAGTCGCTTGAGGGCGACAAAGAAATGGTCTTTGAAAATTAAACAGAAGATATTAACATAAACCAGCAATTCTTTTATAAGTAATATGAGTATAGATTAAACTTTTAAATTGAGAGTTTGATCCTGGCTCAGGATGAACGCTGGCGGCGTGCTTAACACATGCAAGTCGAGCGATGAAGTTTCCTTCGGGAAACGGATTAGCGGCGGACGGGTGAGTAACACGTGGGTAACCTGCCTCATAGAGTGGAATAGCCTTCCGAAAGGAAGATTAATACCGCATAATGTTGAAAGATGGCATCATCATTCAACCAAAGGAGCAATCCGCTATGAGATGGACCCGCGGCGCATTAGCTAGTTGGTGGGGTAACGGCCTACCAAGGCGACGATGCGTAGCCGACCTGAGAGGGTGATCGGCCACATTGGGACTGAGACACGGCCCAGACTCCTACG